>JAABUW010000041.1_pt1 | contig 255402 bp, 140 predicted proteins | sample 5560081 | NCBI WGS metagenome assembly JAABUW01 (sample SAMN10711882, study PRJNA513363) | rock metagenome | isolation source: Antarctica rocks | place: Antarctica: Victoria Land, Knobhead sud
TATGGTGCGCCAGCGACAGAGCCTTGGCCATGAATGAGGGACTTGGCCATGAATGGAATGGGGCTATGGCCATGAATGGAATGGGGCCATGGCCATGAATGGAATGCGCCATGGCCATGAATGGAATAGGGCCATGGCCATAAGTGGGGCCATGCATGGGGGCCATATTAGTGGCGCATTCTAAATTTAGGTATTCTCACGAGCCAAAAACATTCTCAGGAGCGCGTTAGATTCTTAGGGGCGCTTATATCGCTCTAGAGTTAAGATATAGTATTACCCCGCTTAAACCAGCTTAACCGGCTCACGAGCGCTCATAGCGCTCAGAGCCTACCCTACACTTTTGTAGATAATCTTCCTATATATAAGTTAGAATATACGACGTTAAATATAGCTTTAATGTATAAAGAAGGTATATATAGGCGCTCCGGTATATATACGCGATTAATAGCCAAATTATCGGTACGCTATATTAAGCCGTTATCCCCCTTCGAAAAAGAAAGATCTACGGTATTCTCGCCGGTTTCTACGTTATAATTAAGTATATAACTTATTTTGGCCTAATAGTCGTTATTCTAGTACCCTTAAAGTAATTCTTATTTAAACTACGTGTTTATTTCTACTAGTGTATAGACCTTATATATATATACCTAAAGTATATCTAGCTCGTTTTCTAAAAAGTCCCTAATTACGTCCTTCTACTATAGTCGGGATAGAGCGTCTAGTACTATATACTTAACGCTAGGTTTATAACGGATCTCTATATTTTAAAAACGCTAAATATAATCTAAGGCCCGTACGATACGTAAATTAGTCTTTACTATAGATGAGGTAGTTATATTTATTTATTTAACTATACTAAGCGTAGCTCTATAATTAATATAAACGACTATTTTAGAGGTTAATTCGACTATATATTTAACTTTAATAAATACCTATACTATTCCTACTAGTTCTATTTTAATAGGTTAATAGCGTATTTTTATATCCTTAAAGAATCGGCTAAGGAAAAGAATAAATTAAACCTACTTCTAGTCGGGATAGGGGTCTTTTAACTCTTTTATAATATAATAAATTATAGCCCCGTAACCGAATTCCTTATTAGTGTTAAGGTCGATAAATAGTTCCTTTTTATCGTCGAAGTAATATAGAAAGAAAGATTTAGAAAGAGTATTTTAAATAGCTTTAAATAAACGGATCTCCTATAAGGAAGGTAATTTAAAACTAGTTTTCTTAATATATTCCTATCGCTAAGCGCTTATAGGGGGTACTCTATTTAATAATACGGTTTTCTTATTTTATAAAGGCCTAGCTAGAGTAGTATAATCTTTAATATAATCTTTTAACTAACTAGTTATTCCTAGGTACGTTTTAAATATTATTAATATTTAAAGAAAAACTAGTTATTTAATAACTATAAACTTTTCTTTAGAAGTTAATAGCCCGAACGAGTTAACCTTCTAACTAAGTAGTATAATTAATAAATAACCGATAAACGCCTTTTTAGGGTTGATTAAAATATTAAATTTAACGAATAAAGAAAATACTATATATAGATATTAAATAAAATCCTCGAGGGTCTAAAAGAATACTATAACGTTATCGATATATACTCGGGCGAATACCTTATAGATATATAGGATCCGGTTTATTTATCGTTATACGTACGTAGGCGAGTTTTTAAATCTTATTACCGTAATATTAAAAGTCTCCTAGCCGCGGTATAATACGACGGTAAATTTATATTTATCCTTAAGATATATACGCTATTAATAGAAGAAACTGGCCGCGTCGATAACGGTAATCTAATAATAACCCTTAACGGCGCTAATTATATTATTCTATAGAGGTAAATAATAGATATCTACTATAACTATAATATTTAAACCTCGAATATTAATAATAGTACGGCCCTTCTTAGTACCGTTTAATCTTATAGTCTAAATAACGAAGACTAGGAAACTGAATAGAGTGGTTTATATCGTCTATTTAAACCGTCCCTGAATATATAGTTTATTAAAGATTTCGTTAATAATCTTCTAGCTCTCGTTATTTATAGGATAAATATATATTATTTTAAGTACTTTATCTTCCCAGTCGGCGCGTAGTAATATATATATTTATTCGTTTTCTAGAATATTAATAAAGCCTCCTTCTACCTAAAGTATAAGGAATTAATTAATAATCTTTACTAGCTCCGGTTATTTATTATAAATAGTAATACCGTTTAAAAGGATATTATCCTTTACCGAAATAGTTACCTCTATTAATAGAATAAAAGATTGGGAACTAGTTAGATTCTTTATATCTTTACCCCTTAAAGATTATTTAAGAAGTAATAAACTAGAGCTAGTAATAATTATACTATTAAAAGCGTTTTTAATAAAAGCTTCTTTATACTTTTAAAGAGGCCTTCGTATAGCGAGCTCGCGAACGTCGTTATCGCCTATAGTAATACTATAGTAGTTATTAAATTAAACCTCGACTACTTAACCTAGCTTTATATTCCTAGGGATTTTAACGTATTTATCCGTCTTATTCTTTATAAGTATTAATTTTATTTTATCGTTAACGATTCCGGTAAAGAGGTATAGGTTAGTATCTACCGGTTTAAAGAAGTAGTCTCGTACTAGTAGATTAAGTTTATGGACTTCGATAATTACTGTAATTTATAAGGGGATAACTTTTATTTTCGTAGTATATACCGGCCGGTTTATACTTATACCTCTTAAATAGACGTCGATAGGGTACTCTATATCGCAGCTACCGATACGGGCGATTTACCGAGATATTAATATATTAATCCCTTTAGGGGCCATAACGTCTATATTAATAAATATACCTACTTTAAGATTATCCATAATATAGACTTCCTTAGGGGCGGTTTCGGTTATTATTTTATTATTACTCTTATCTTTCCCGGGGAAGTATAAAGAGGTAACGATATATTTAGAGATAATATAACGGTTAATACTAATATCGGTAACTTGGAGTAAAGTTACTATAGTACGGATTTTAACTTTTAGAAAAAAACGTACTATAAATTTATAATCGGCGATAGTTACTTTATAGCTAGTATCTTTATAACTCTTTTCTACTTTAATTCTAGGGTCTAAACCGACCCGAATACCGGTGTACCGGTACTTCCTAAATACTTATCCTATTCCTATATTTTTGGAAGAGTCGTAGTTTAATTTAATAATGAGTTTCTATTTTAGTAATTCGTTATTTATTTTAGCCTAGTAATAGGTTTCCGTATTCTCGTCTATTACTAAAGACTATTTACTTTTCTAAATAATATTTATAATTAAATATCTAGGGTAGGAGGTTTTAATAGGGTTCCTACCTAAGCCTTAACTTCTAAAGTACGTATATAATACGTTTTTAAAAGAGAATAACTCTTTATAAATACGACACTCGACCTATTTAGGCGAATTAATAATAGTTATTTAATAACCGGCTATTTCGTTTTATTTATTATAGTAATCCTTTTACTACTAATCCTGGCTCTATTTATTAGCGTAATTAATATTAGGCGTGGATTATTCTTCTATTTATAACTCTATAATACCGTTTTCTTAAGAGCGGTCCTTTTATACCTCGGTTTTATAATAAATAGTTATACGCCTAGGGGGTATTTATTGTTGCCCGAAATAATTAGAATTATAACTACCGGTTATAGGCCCGCGGTTTTCTTAGCGCGGTTAGTAATTAAGACGATTTTTATTTCTAGGAGGGAAAGGTACGTTTCTAGTATTACTATTAATAATTTATAATTAAATAAATAACGGTTAAATTTAACGAGGCTACTACTACGTTTAAGAGATATTTAATATATTCTAATAGGCCGGATTAATAAATTAATAAGAAGTAACCTAAGGTAACTAGTTCTACTATAGGCGGAACCAGTTAAGTTATTAATAATTTTATTAGTTTTACCGTAAGCCCTTTAGTTTAGGAGGCGGTAGAGGCCTAATTATTTTATTATTTCGTATTATTCCTAGCTAGGCTTCTTCCTTAGCGTTAAATAAATTAAGGAATTTATCTAATAGGACGTTAGGTTTAGGCGGATTAATAAAAGGTTTAAAATTAAAGCTAATATAATCGTAGATTATAAATATTTATTAATATACACTAGGAATATCGGCGGCCCTAGTTAGATTAAATATCTTATTTATATACTATCTAGGCGTTTTACTAGTACGTACCTAAACGAATCTATATTTATTAAAACGAAGTTTACGTATAACTTCTAGCGTCTTTATTTTAAATCGCTTAATAAAATAACCTATTTATTTAGGGCTAGCGAAGGTACGTATTAATACCTTAATATTAATATTTAGTTTATTCGAGAACTATTTAAGGGCTACTCCCCTAAAATATAAAAGTAGAAACTTTTATACTTACCTCTTCTTCGTCGTATTATTTAATTATATTATTAACGTGATCTTTAAAGTCGAAAACGTTCTTATATATAATATACCTTTTTAAAGTAAATAAGTTATCCTTCTTATCGCCTTTAAGGTCGAAGAATTTAATCTCTTCGAATTTTAATTTATTCTAGGCGTTTACTTTAATACTAGTACCGTCTTAATTAACTAAACTATTTACTTTTAATAAATCTTAAGATCTTACCGGGTCTTCCTTTATCCTAACTACTAGCTTAATAATAAAGACCTGAATTTCTAACGATTCTATAAATTATATTATTTATTCGGAATTTATAGTAGGTTACTCGGGCTCGGGAGGAGCTATAGTTTCTTTATTTTTAAATTCGTCCTCTAAAGACTACTCCTTTTATAGGCGTTAACGTAACTCTTTAATATCCCTTCGGAAAGTACCGATAAACGGTATTATAAACATTTTATTTATAACCTAGGGTAACTATATAGTAGGCTATTTAAACTTAATATACTCCGAAAGATCGTCGTTAAACTACTTCGCTTTCCGGCCCCTCTTTAATAAATATTAAAGGGGTACTTTAGTAGGAGGATAAAAAGACTATATAATTATCTAGGTAACTACTCGTTTAATATTAAAAATAACTTTTACTTATTTTAGGATATATTTATTTAATAGTAGGAATTCTTATAAATAAAAAGTAAAATTAACCGTAGTAGGGTTTAGTTAAACTTCTTCTAGGGTAATAACTAAGGTAATAATTAATAATAAATACTAAAAATAATAATACTAGGCGAATAATAAGAGTAGTATTAAAAGACTAATATTCTAGTATTCTTTTTTCTATAGCGGAAGCGTAAGAGATATAGCTAGTAATATATTTACTAGGCTAGACGTTTACTTAATAGGTAATTTATTAAGATAAATAACTATATTAATAAAAGAGAAATAAATAAAGGGACGTTCTAAATATTTAGTTTAATATTTACTATAGATACCCTAAATAAAAAGGGTATTAAATAGGTTACTTTAATAACTTAATAAAGAGCTTAGAAATATTTATTTAAGGTAGTAGGGTACGGTATAAAAATACTAAATAAATATAACGTAGGTAAGACTCGCTATCGATACGGAGTAAGTTATTTTAAATATAGTAGTTAATAGGGAGTATATTGGCCGTTTTAGGGGTTGTTTTACTACTTATAGCTAGTATGATCGTTCTCACTAATATAGAAGAGGTATAGTTCTACGTTAGTATAATCGTTACTACCATTTAACAAGGGGTTAATATAATAGTATATAGTATAAAAGATATTGATTATTCTATCGAGGATTTGGCCTTGATATACTAGAATCCTAGAGTCACCCTAGTCCCGATAGAGCTAGCGGTAGGGCTTAGCCCGCTATCTTAGTAGATATCTATAATAATACTCCTACCAAAGTCCACCCCGTGACAATGACCCTAGAATTAACTATTATTTATACCCCTAAAAAATATAAATAAGTATTAGGCCCTCGTTATTAAATGATCTCTATTAAAGTAGTATAATTCTCGTCGAAATCTGACCGTAAAGTACGTTAATAACGGAATAAAAGTTTAACTACGATTTATTATATATCTTTCTAAAAATCTAAGCTTAAATTCTAAATATATACTACTATCTATATTTATATATCGATAAGTGATTTTTTTATTAATATTAATTTTATAAATTAACCAAAAGATGGCCCGTATTAAAAAACTACTATTTTTCGTAATTCTTACTATTAAACCTGCTAGTAACTAAGAATAAAATTAGAATCCTTATCGTTTCTTATCGAAATAGGTTCGAATTTTACTAGAACGTAGTAGTGTTACTGTACTAATTACTAGAATATCTGGTTTTTGCGGTAAAAACCAGGCGTCACTCGGCTAGTCGCGACACTCGGGTGGCCACTACTAAGCTTGGCTTAGTTAGGTGCTACGATTATCTCAAAGGTCGTGGTGCACTCGGTCGAGGAGTTCATTCGATGGTGAATCTCGAATAATGTGGCCCGAGGGCCCGAAGCCTTTCGTTGGCGGGGTCTGGGCGTGCCGACCTGCATGACAACTAGTTCTAGACGGAAAAAACCTAGTGACCATGCTGGAGACATCACGATCACTCTACCATAAGACTCCAAAGAAACAAGAGAAAAGATGACAGCTGCCAATATCAGCTGATGAATTGTGGGGAAGTCACAAGGTATTCCCCGTGGGGAAGGAGGCAGGAAGATATAAGCAGCAACGGGATCTGGCGCGTTTCGTCTTAATGACGTTTGTGACTTTGTCGACTCGCATCTCTTGAAATAACATCTCAAGCTTTGTCGCGTTATGCTAGGAAAAGTAGGATTACAACATCATTTAGCTGATGTTGACGAGAAGAAGACCTGGCGAGATGGAGAAGGAAAGCTGGCTGAGATTGCGACGGATCGCCCCGAAGACACTCCCCTGGAACGACATCACTTAGAGGAGAAGAGAGATCAATGCGCGCAGCAGCATCACAATCTTGAGCATGGTCGATATGAGAGCGCAAATGGCTGGCTACAGATAATCTTCTTCTCCATCTTACTTTTCTTCATGTTTTCCTGGTTGCATCCAGGCTTTTCATGGCTAAGTACCCACGCTCCAATTCTCTGCTACTCGTATGTGCAAGAGGTTTTGCACCCAAAGCGCATTAACCCATTATGTCCTTCCTTCGGATTCTCGGATCTGGATGATCTAAGTCCAGCACCCAATGTTTCTCGTACGTGACTCAAATCTATGCCCTTCAGCTACTCAATGACTGATTTTCAATAGTGGTACCTTTCACGTTTCAGCCACTGCCTCTTGGCTCTATTAAGCCACTGGGATGGATGTATGACCAAATGGGTCTCATGTCTGACGGTCTGGCTGGTCATCAATATGAATTCTACCACATTGTACAGCACTCTCCCTGGATTGGAGGGTATTCAGAGTATTCCGTACTCAACGAGGGTCTACCGTATTGGTTCAACGGCCTGGTCCCTCTAGCATATGGCTCAAATGACACTCGCTTGAAGCTTCAGGTCCAAGACGCTTCTGATTATATTATCAACCACCAGCAAGCAGACGGCTGGCTAGGCCCTGAAGCCATTGGCGATAGAGACCTCTGGGGCCGCTTTCCTTTATTTTTAGGACTCTGGCAGCTTGTTGAAGCGGAGCCTAGCCGGGCTGCGAAGATCATTCCAGCCATGTATAGTTTTGTCAGCTTAATGCACTCCATGCTAGTCGATAATATTGGATATAGACAAATTTGGGGCAGGGTCAGGTACCCAGACATGCTTATCTCTTTACAATGGCTGTACGAGTATTACCCGGAAGGAAACCAACAAGTTCTTTTGGAGACAATGTATCTTCTCGATTCTAGTGGCTTTGACTGGTCTGGGTTTTGGACAGAGGAAAATTTCCTCTTCGCGGATCTTGACATGATCCAACCTCCCATCACAGACCAATCGCCACTCTTCCCATTTACGCACGGCGTCAATGCGGCCCAAGGTCTTAAAGCTGGAGCAGTGCTCTACCGCTTCACTGCGAACGAGACTTTGTTGCAAAATAACCGAGACGGAGTCAATTGGACGTTCACCTACCACGGCGACCCGGCAGGAAGTGTCATTGGCGACGAAAGAGAGTCCGGCATCAACGCGAATAGAGGATCCGAACTCTGTACTGCAGTCGAGACGATGTACTCGATGTCTTACCTTTATCAAATGCTCGGCGACAACTACTTCGCAGATCGATGCGAACTTGCAGCTTTCAATGCCCTACCGGTTAGCATTACTGGCGATCATTGGGCTCATCAGTACCTTGCCCTCGCAAGTGAACCCTATGCGGAGGAACTCGAAGGCGCAAACCCTTTCTTTAATGTTGGCAACTATGGGATCATCTACGGGTTGGAGCCAAATTACCCTTGCTGCACGGTCAACATGCCTCAAGGCCTACCTAAATTCCTATCTGCGTCTTTTGTCCGTGTCGGCGACAGTGGCATAGGCCACGCATTGCTCGGTCCAGCCCAGGTCACCACCACCACAGCCTCCAACACATCCGTGTCTGTTGCATGCGATACCAACTACCCTTTCAGCCCAATCCTCAACTACAACATCACCGCCTCAGCACCATTCACCCTCAACCTACGCGTCCCATCCTGGTTCATCTTCGCAAAATCCTCCATCAGCATCAACTCCAACGGCGCCTCCTACCCACTAGACCCCGACCCAAACACCGGCATGACACCCATCTCCCTCCCGGGAGGCATCAGCACGGTGCAATACACTCTCGGCGCCACCATACGCATCGAGCCCCGCGCAAACTCCACCGTAGCAATCTACCACGGCTCCCTCCTCTACGCCCTTGACGTCGGCCAAACTATAAAGACGCTCGCCCCAGACTTCTACAACGTAACCTACGCTAATGGGTCTGAACCCTACAACACCAGTACACCCGTCGTACCAGCTCAAGTCCACGATTATACCTTCACGAACACCACTCCCTGGAATATTGCCATCGATACCTCAACTCTCGTCTTCCACACCAGAAACAACAACAGCAGTAACGAAACCGCTCTACCAAACCCAATCTTCGACTATGAAGCTGCCCCGACGTACATTACTGGCAAGGGATGTCAGATCGCATGGCCGTTGTATAATGGACTACCGGCGCCATTACCTGCGCTCGCTAACGGAACGACATTTAGGAATTGTACGGGTAATGTGACAGATGTGGTGCTAAGACCTTATGGGACGTTGAAAGTGCATATGGCGGAGTTGCCGATGGTGGATTTGTCGACGAATCTCACGAGGAGGCCATCGCTAGTGGAGCAGGCACAAAGGGTGCTGGGTGCGTGGCGTGAGGTATAAATGTTTTGTTGAGAAGAATAATGCGTGACATGGGCGATTGATGTATCTAATGTTTTGTATACTTGGATGTTCATCTATGCATTTGCGAGGGAAGTCGCTTTGCATATACTGTACATTCTCACACAAGGTACATGTTCGTGCTTGTTCTGCAAAACTCGATCCTGTACAGTGGTATTAGGATATTGTACCAGCCAATACGTACGTAGTAACGTAGTAAGGTAATATCCTCTTCGATATCTATACCACCAATATATATCCCCCATCTTTCACACACAAACAATCAGTACCTAATCCCCTCAAATGTCAAACTTTCTATGTTGCAATATAATAATATCTCGGTCCGGTCAGTAAGATAATGTCCGGTTTTTACTAGATATATCTAGTACGGACCGGACCGCTATACCTACTATAGCCCAATAGATCATCTGGATCCAACATTGAATTTCCATGAGTCCGGACCATTTCATCCAGTGGGTTCAAATCTAGCAATTTGCCTGGGATCCTGCCTCCCAGTTTTCATCGAGATTTACCCCCAATCAAATTCAGTAATTCCAACATAGACGAAACTTTCGAAGTTGAGATAGAATTGTCAAGTTTGATACTTTTTTCAAGCATATACAGCCCGATGACAATTCCTTCCAGTAACACATCTCAGCTTCAGCAAGACGCTAGCAGCCTCTAAAGCATTTCACCCATTCAAGCCGTAGCTACCTCCGCTCTCTGCGCCTCCGGAGGTAGCGTTGATACCAGCGGCGGCTCACTCTTCTCCCTCTGCTCGCTCCCCAAATCCCCTGTTAATTTCTCCACAGTTTCCTCCGCCATCACCTCCTCCACAACCGGGAATGCTGCGGTGTACCGACTCTTCTCCAACGCATCGTGCACCACCGCCTCCGGCCACGTCTCGGCATACTCCGCATCTAGCATGTCTGCCCACCGAACCATAACACCCTTCACGCCTCCCATTTCCGCAAGCACATTCACAGGTGCTTTTTCAACCTTATCTTCACCCTTCAGCCTCTTCAATGTCGCCGCTTTCTTGATTCTCCTTTCTGCATTTAGGATCCTCTGTTCCGTAGGCCCTTGCTCCTGCTGGAGCAGCACTGCCGCCATGTCCGCAATTGAATTCGCTTTCTGGTTCATCAGCACCTTCCCCCTTTTTTTCGTAGGAAGTAGAGAGCCCTTGTGTTTTCCTTCCTTTTCGGTGATGTCGGCGAGGTCATAGGTGGTTTCGTGCAGGCGGCGGAATTCTCGTAGTTTGCGGTAGGCGGCGAGGCCGGCCTTGGGCGAGGGGAAGTATATCATGGCAAAGGGGGTCCATAGATCTTTCCGTAGGCGCGAGGGAACAGTTTTCTTGCCGAGGAAGGGAAGTTGATCGAGGGATTGCTTGTTCTGGTGGAGCATTAGCGATGGTATGGAAGGTGTATTGGGGAACGAGGATTTACATTTAGGTGGCGGGTTAGGGAGTAGACCACTTGGTTGGTTTGAATGTGGCTGTAGAGATATATGTGCTGGCCGTAGTGAACTATTGGAAGGTTGGATTGGGTGGCTTGCGGTATGGGAGGGCCATGTTGTATAGGCTTGTGGACGAGGAGGGAATTCGGCGGGAATTCGGCGGGAATTTTGGTCAAGCCATGGCGTACGAGACTTTTGAGAGGTGCCATATGGAGTGTAGGGCTCGTTTGCTCGACCACAATGGGTAGAAGTAGAGAGTTCAACGGAGCATGGGCAATACTATCTATTGTAAAGAGATGAATTAATTAAAGCCGTACAGAATTGCGGAATAAGCGCCGCGATGCAGTCGTGGTTCTTGTACACAGAGACCTTGCGACGACGTCAACATGTACTAGTAGAGTTTTATGGCAATTGTTCTGGCTGAATCGCCTTGTAAAATTTTTGGCAAGCTTTGTCTAATGATTCATGAATGATGTCTTGCGTTTCTTTAAAGCCGGTAGAATCTCAATGCGCCGGAGCCCTCTACTATGTCGAAAAAGCATGGAGTAAAACCCGGCAGCGATGTCTTCAGCAATTTTAGCGATATCATGGGTCTTACTCGAGATAGACCTTGGCTGCTACCTTGTGTATGATCTTTAGATATATCTGCGCTGAACAGAGCAACGTTTAGGAGCCTCTGCTGATGGGTTTCACCATTAGAATCGGAAGCTGAGGCACCTTCAAGGAATCTCCCTACGGAACCTAGCTCTATCTCCAAGACGTACAAAGACCCGGAGGAAGACCATCGACGATGAATCTCTGCCCTATGCCCTCAAGACCCCAGCCAAAATCCTTGCCCAACGAGACACCCATAAGCTTGAGTACTCACGGTCTTCCGTTGACCTGAAGTCACCACCACTCACAGCTAACGGGAACATCAAGAAAGGGGAATCAGACAATGACGCGCCGCAGCTTCAAAACCCCGATAGACCCGCGGCTGCTAAGCTAAGGAGAAGGAGCACACTCAACTGGTCAAATGCTCCTCCAAGGGTCCGTCAGACCAAATTGGAGGATGTCGCGAGAGCAAGGATGGTAGACACTTGGTTCTCCTTGCACTGTGCGGATATCGAAGAGCCTATATACGTGAGCGAGACCATCGAGAGAGCTATGAACCCCAGCTTCAGATTCTTCGACCTCAATATCTACAGCCCTTCGGTCACGCGACTTGATGAATTGACGGTCAAATACTGGGCGCGAACGGAGAACATGGAAAGATACATATTGCTTGTAGAGTTACAGCTTTGCCTTCGCTCTCTGCAGTTCATTGGCAAATCTGTACGTTGCCCTCGGCCCATTTCCCCTATCTTTGCTGACAGTATCAAATAGCTTGAAAACTTTCACCATCCACTCCCGCAGAATTGTGTACTTTTCCATCTCTCTGATGGGATATATACCAGCTTTACAGATCTCCCCCTTGACGAGCCTATCCTTGCAGCTCCGAAATCGACAAAGCCATCACACGGTCTCCAGCCAACATCGTCCTTTGACGCCTTGATGCGCCTGTCGAACCTTGACAACTGCATTCAAGACGCGCTTTCAACACGAGAGAAGCTTGCTTCGCAAATCAGTAAACTCCTAGCAGAGCAGACGCAGTCTCGGCACACAATCAACGCATCCTCGCAAGCTGAACAAGGCCTAGCATCTACTAACCGCGCCATTGCAACATCTCGAAAGCTTCTCAAGATTGCGCAAACACAGCGCTCTGAGCTTCAAGTTAGTCTAGAGACCCGTCGCGCAGCCATAGCTTCCGGCAATTCTACTCAACAAAAAGCAGAGATCGATCTTGCATCTGCTCGGGAGGGTATCGCCTCCCGTCGACTGCTTTTGGATACGACCAAGAAATCGGTGTCTGGTCAAGTCCGCCGTATCTGCGAAGACCTTCTACTTATATACCCAATCGAGCCCTGCGAACAAAAACCTTTCTCATTCACCATCCGAGGCCTGCATCTACCGAACGCCGCTTCAGCCTCTGCTACGGAAGCCGATCCAGCCACCACTGCTGCTGCTCTTGGCCATGTAGCGCACATTGTATATCTACTATCGCTGTACCTTTCAACGCCGATCCCTTATCCGCTTACACCTCATGGTTCTAATTCTACTATATTGGATCCTGTCTCGATCAACATGCCGTCCGCTGCGGCACGGGTCTTTCCCCTCTATCACAAAGGGGCAGTCGCCTATCGATTTGAGTATGGCGTCTTTCTGTTGAATTCCGACATCGAGCTTCTGATGAGTAAGCAGGGTTCAAGGATGTTGGACCTGCGGCACACGTTACCGAATTTGAAGTATCTTCTTACTGTATTGACTACGGGTAAAGGGGAGCTGCCTGCCAGAAAGAATGGTTTGCCCGGAGTACTTGGAAACGGCAAGGCTGTGGAAGAGCAGAGATCGAATGGTCAGGTGGATGTTGATGAAAAGACCATGCACGCCAACGGAAAGCTACCAGAGTTGAGAGCGTTGAACGAGGGAAACGGCTAAGAAGTTTTCACGCAAAGTGTGGTGTCTTTGGCAAACTGATTAGCACCTTATTATTGATCGTTACTTCAATTACAGCGTGGCGATCAGCGGTCATATCTAAAGACTAGGTGATACCCGTCTTCTCCTGACTGTCCATTCTGTCTGATGGCTTATCTGTGAGCTGACCGAGCGATCCTCAAGTGGATTTAGAAGTCAGACCGTGCGCTACTAACCCCAGTGTCTGCCCAAGCGTATGAGTCTTCGATCGGTCCTCTTCTCATAATTTAAATGAACCACAGGTGTCAAGAATAGGTCATTCCCGGGAAAGTCATAACCAGGGAGCGTCGCTAGATGATGGAGGTCTACGTCCTTAGGGGCTATGGTCGTAATAGTCTTATGAGAGAATCCTCCTTTTCAAGCTTCTAGGCTGTATCCGTCCGGCTCCTGCAATTACAACTTGCTGCGGCCTGTCGTGGATGTCCATTCTCCTGACGTGCAGGACGAACATGCAGGGAGTTCACACGCAATCTCGAAGCGCAAGCTCTTGGCTATTGTGATCAGAGACGTAGAGGTGAAGATCAGAAACGTCAAATCGCAACGCGGAAGATACCACTACTGGCAAAACTTTCGCAGGAACCAGGCTTTTCCGAACCATAGCTCTTCAAAGGCGTACAAGAAGTGGACGGTAGACAGAAGCAAACATGATCAGGAAAAATTGCAGTTGCTGGTTTCAAAGGACGTCGCACCATCAGATGGTGCCAAAAGGGTGAAGGAAGGTGAGAAGTATGGAACATATAATGGAGCGATTGGTTTGAATTTTATATATCCATGTTCAGAATCCTCCTCAGATGGCAAACGCAACAAGTGAACATGGGAGATCTTTATTACTATACATGGATAGAACTCATACGTACCCCAGGTTGTGTATATGATGATTTCGAATCCTTCGTACTTCATACTCTACCGCGCCCTCACAATACCGCGATATCAAAGCTAGCCTTAAAGATCTGACACTACACCTCTGATCTGTATCTTAGTAAGCTCTATACGAATGAATGCTGGGCATAAACGCTACGCTAGTGTTGCTGTTGGTCGCCTATTTCCTATACCAAAGGTCTGGGCGCGCTCCGGAGATAAGACTGACTCAATCTCCCTCTCCCTCTCCCCTTCCCGCCTTTCCCGCAATTGCGGCTGGAGCTGACCTTACAGCACGCGACTGTCTAAATATGTCTCAAAACCTCTCCAGTCCAAAGTAATTTTGTGTAGCCGGTTAGGAACCCCAAGTTTAGATCTATATACCAAGACATGCCTCGACCACGCCGGAAATCGAGCAATCTGGGATCAGACCTCCGGGGTGACACCGGGGCAGCAGCACTCTCGACCCTTGAGCCTACACCAACGTTCAACTCTCCTCCTCTGACACCAGTAATTACGCATCCATGCCTCGTACGCTCTCTTATAGCTAATCTGTACAGATCGGCCCACGGAACTCCCCATCCAAGCCCTTCCGCCCATTTTCAAAGCGACGAAAAGCCAAATCCCTCTTCAGGCGCTGGAAAGCCATCTCCTTCCGCCACACATGGATAAACCCACTCATCCTCATAATCCTCGTCCTCGCTTGCTATGCCATCAATCCGCGACCATCCAACCCCATCCACAGCATGCTCTTTCTCTCCTACCCGATGCCCGCCGACCATCCGCTGATACCTTACCATGCTCGCATTGAACCAGATACACCAACTTTCTACGGTAAAGGACCGCGCGACTTCGCATTCGTGGGGTTCTATGTTATAGTGCTTTCACTCACTCGCGAATTCCTCATGCAGCGACTCATTCGGCCAATGGCGATCTACAACGGCATTAAGTCCCGCTCGAAGCAAAATCGATTCATGGAACAGGTCTATACCGCCATGTATTTCGCTGTCTTCGGGCCATTGGGGATCTACGTGATGAGCAGGACACCAGTGTGGTATTTCAACACAGCGGGGATGTTCGAAGGATTCCCACATAGGGCGCACGAGGGGCTTTTCAAGGCATACTACCTACTGCAAGCGAGCTACTGGGCGCAACAATTCGTTGTGCTGGTTCTGCGGCTAGAGAAGCCACGGAAAGATTTCAAAGAGCTGGTGGGGCATCATATCGTGACTCTGGCGTTGATCTGGTTAAGTTATCGGTTTCACTTCACGTACATGGGTGTGGCGGTTTATATTACACATGACGTTAGCGATTTCTTCCTTGCGGTAAGTCAACTCTTCCCCTTCTCTCCGTTTTCTCGGCAAATTTAACATTCTCCCTTTTAGACGTCCAAAACCCTCAACTACCTCGACTCCCCCCTCATCTTCCCTTATTTCTCCGTGTTCATTGGGATCTGGGTCTACCTGCGACACTACATCAATCTTGTCATCCTGAAAGCAACACTCACCACCTTCAGAACCGTTGGCCCTTTCGAGCTCAGCTGGGATACCCAACAGTACAAATGCTGGATCAGTCAATACATCACCTTCGCCCTGCTGGCGTGCTTGCAGAGCATGAACATTTTTTGGCTGTTCTTCATCTTGAAAGTAGCTTACAACATTGTATTTGCGAAGGTGGTCGCGGACGTGAGGAGTGACGATGAGGATGAGAGTGAGGTGGAAAAGGACGCGAAGAACAAGGAAGGGTACCTCAGTGGCGGCGAGAAAGCCAAAGCTATTGAGGACTCCAAGACCAACGGCAGCATCAAAGCTGCGAATGGGCATGCGATGGAAAATCACGACAGCTTTGCGGATGCTGTGGTTGAAGGGAAAAAGGAGAGGTGATGGATATTTGGGATGTGCTTTGAATGTTTTATTTGTGAATTTCTTGTAACATACTTTCCTTGTAATTAGTATTCGAAGTCAAGGGACTATTGTGAAAGTAGTGAACATCGCGGTCGAACAATATCAGACTTTACAATCTGTTCCGTGGGTGCTCTGTCTAGTAATAACTCGAAAGAAGGTGAGATTGGAGGGAAGGCTGAGGCGAGATAGAGGAAGAGCAGGCAAAGTCTGCAAGACACGGGAAACAAGACTTGCTCCCAGTGTAGGAATAGTCGTGGAATCAAACCGGCCCGGAATCATAGATGCTTGTTGTTAGACCCACAAGATTTATAGATCTAAAGTAGGAATAGCGATCCGGTCTAGATTAAAGATATTTGATCTGGAGCTAGATATATCTTAGTAACCGGACCGTAATATCCAAACTTTGTACGCTGTGAATTCGTATTGAGACTACATACTAATAACCTAACTATTAACAAAGTAGAGTGTGTACTTTCATGATTTGCTTCGCTAGTAAGACCAGCGTTTTCCTTTCATATTGCATCTCGATGATTCTAATAGATTTCGAAAGTCACTCTAATAGGTCGAAACAAGTGCTGTGTCAATCAAGATCTATTTCGTAACTTCAAGCATCCCATAATGCGCCGTAACTCTATAATTTTCCAGCTCCTCCAAACTAGCCCTACCCATCCTCACCCTCAAAAACTTATTTGGCACGTCCGTTACACTCCAATTCACCTCAACTTTCATCCCCCCTTCCCTCGCAGCAGCCTCATAACTCTCCTTCCTCACATGATAACAGTCAAATCTTAAATCTCCATTCTCAAGCACACTAGTAAGAATGTGATGAGAACTTCCCACTGCGAGCGGCTAGGTGGTCAATGGACCTTTCGAGTGTGCTCGAGGGAGGAGGATCATTGAGAGTTAATGAAAAGAGAGGACCCAAGATGTCCATCAACACGTGGAGAATATGATTCCTTGTTGAGAAAAAATTGCCATCTAGGCCTGTGAAGTACACGATGTCGTCTGTACTGTCAAATGCGACAAAAATGCATAACCCACAGATAAAGCGCAAGGCAACATAGCTGAACTAAAAAGGAAAACACAAAGTCGCAGAGAAAACTCATCACTAGACAACGTCTATATCCCTCTAGTATTCCCTAGCTATCGCGCCCAAGCGTGCCAAGACATGGTTATTTGTTTCAATCTTAGCCACATCTAATTGTGAATGAGCTCATTCATGGTGCTGACTTTAAATTTAAAATGGACAATGAAGTTCCAGATTGCATATCTTTTCTCGCTACTAGGCCGGTCGGACACCATTAAGACTGAGGCTATTGAGGATCCCCCGACTCGAAAAGGGAACAGAAGGACTTAATTTCTTCCCTTCACTTCCTTATCTTTCATGCTGTGATCGGGCAAGGGCGTCGTCGTTGGGTGATGTACATGGGAAGTATCGATAGCATCTTCATGAAAGGGGTTGATCGCACGATAGTCCGCGGGAAGGTGTTGAATCTTGCGTCACTAAGTTCCTCAGTTGCATGCGCGTCAACAGTCAATTCGTAAAGACTTTAGCTTTCGACTAGATGATAGCATAGCTCAAGGTGTATCTTATGAGAAAATGGGAAAGATGCGCCAGCTGACATTTATGCTGGCTGCCGAGCGGTGGCTCGCGATCTTGATGGCTGCAAGTACACAGCAGCTATTTACATATATACATTCAGTGCTATTAATCTTTCTTTTGTTCTTTCCTTATTCATAGCAAAAAGGTATTGGGTAAATCAGAGGAAATAGACCAAGCGTTTTCCTATACATGGCAGCAGCATCGCCAGCATCCAAAGCTGAGGCTTTCTCTCCGCACTTCGGGAGGTAGACGCAGACGATTGAGGAGCGGAGGCAGCTGTGACAGTGATCCTGGCGGGCTCTTTCTGGGTGGTCAAGGAGCTAGAGGTAGGTGCTTGAGTGACAGTGGAAATTGTGACGGTGTCTGTTGAGGACTTTTCCGCGGCGCTTGAGGGGGTTAAGATGATGGTCTTTATACTAGGTGAGGAGTTGGAGGATGGTGCAGTAGTCGGCGATGGTTTAGTAATGACCACTGGTGAATCAGCTGTGGGCGCTCACGTCGGCGCAGCAGAAGTAAGGGCTTCTGCATTGTATGTCGAGGGTGCAGCCAGCATGGTGTTGGAATAAAAGTCGAAGAAAAGTCTACGACCGTTGTCGCACTACTAAAAGGGTTAATCCAATCCAGGCTCATCTGGGCGAGACCGTCCGAGAACACAGAGTTTAGGGGTACAAGCTCTTTCCATTGAGTGGGACGGTAGTATTGGACTCTAGTCGGCACGAGGATCCTGAGCACCGGGCGGTGTTTTTAACGAATTTACAAATTTATCAGCGATGCTGAAGCCAAAATCATCACCTGGTGGGTTCGAGAGACTCATTCTCCCCATACAAAAGCGCAATCTCGTATTACGAAGTATGAAAGGTGCAGGAGATTATCCTGGCGATGGCCCAGTTCTCATTCAGGTTCACCAGCTCTCGAACTTGAGCCGCTTGGGACCAACTTCTAATTGGAGACTTGGTATACCTATCAGATGCATTTCTTAGCGAGAAGGACCCACACTCTACTCAAATCAACTTCGGTGACTTTTCAAGTCGTCTTGCAACCTAGTACCTCAGACTAGAGTAGATTTAGATCTAAGCAGTCATGAGTAGCCGGTCTAGGTAGGCCAAAACATAAGAGGACCAGACTTACTCTGACCTGGTGGTTCAATTGAAAATTTGCAAACCAGGTGCGGTTTTCTGCCGGTATCATGCATGAGCGTCGTAGAGTAGGGTTTCGTGCTCAAGCAACACTCAGCGGATGGTCATTTTTTTCAAGGACAGCAGTAAAGTACCATCACTGGCCGAACGAGTGGCTTGATCATGGTCAGCCATGCATGAAATTAGAGGTCTAGTGCTTGTCCAGTTCATGTTGCAAATCATGAGAATCTTTGCCATTGTCAACATCTGACGAGTGAGCGCAGATCTCGTGTGAGTGAAAGTCGTCAAGATTGGGAGTTGCAACTGCGTTAATCATAGATCGACTTGAGTTCAATCTATTTTGAACGTAGTGATGTATAAGTGATTTGACTCGAGCTGCTTTCGGCAATCCTGGAAGTTGATCTCAATCGAGGTTCCAGTGCCAATTCTATCAAAGACGGGAACCATGATACAGCTGCTGTATCATTGGTTGTCTGCTTTCGACATTCCTGATGGACAAACCTCAGTGGGGGTTTCCAGGCACGGTTTCATCGAGGACAGGAAGTGCGAAACAGCTGATGTATTGCAATTTGTCTACTTTCAGCAGAATTAGTGGTAAGCATATTCACTGGGCTTTTGGTTTCAATAAATCTCGACAGCCGCCAATCTGAGTGTTATTTCGTGACTAAAGAACGCGGATTTTTCATCATAGGGGCAGCTGTCTGCTCGCAACCAGTAATTTGCTCCGCCTGGGAAGTGATTAAAATGCGTCCACTGAGGAGATCTCATAAGCTCTTCTTTCGGCGCTCGTACTTGATTGCATCAAATCCCTCAGCCCACGATTTTCCTCTGCCTCTTCCTCTCCATCCCAAGCACAGTCTGCACCCGTGCAATCACAGCTCCATCGATCTCTCCCTTCCGCTCCTCAACCACCGCACCCAGAACGCCCAGGATTTTGTTTACAGTCTGCAGATCCGCCACTGCAGCCCCTCTTCTACCACCACTGATATCCGTCTCCGCTCCAATGATCCTTGCCACGGCCTTCACCAGCGGCAACAGCACCAAATGGTTCTTAGTGAGCCACACCACATGCCCTGGTCGTGCTTGATCCGTCTTGTACAGACGGTTCAGCGCTTCTGCTCTACGTTTTGCAGTCTTCAGCGGCTTTGTGGATGTAGGCTCGGCGTCGATATCTGTCTTCCAGTTGATGGCTGGCAGGCGGAGCTGTGGATTAGCAGTGTATTCGTCCCACATCATGCGCTCTTCCGGATGCATGTCCTGGCATGCTTTGGCGATGTGGTCGCGGTTTGAATTTGGGGTCGCGAGGAAGCCTGTTGCTGCTGCTAGACCCTGGCCTGAAGCTAGCGCTGCGAGGATGGCGTTTAGCTTTGCTGTCAAAGTTGCTGGTGAATCACTTGGGTGTGGGAGCTGTAGGGGGGATGCTACGATTGTTGGGTGAGAACCAGGGCCGTCGTTGCTTGTATCGTCAAGGTGTTGCCTCTTCACCCGAGAGGTGTTCTCATCGTCGCTATCTTCGCGCTGGGACATAGTTCGACGCCGTTGGTTGTGTGGGTGAAAGTGCGGTGTAGTTGGGTCTGCGGCCTGTTCGCCAACGTGCCCGGGTTGGTCTTGTGGTTTCCCCATTGGTGCCTTTCCTGCCATGTCGTCCGGCTTTGGCATTCCCAATGGTCCAGCAAAGACAGTTTTACTTTGCTTCATAATATGGGAATTGGCTGCTCACGAGATACTCGCACTCTTTGACTGGAGTGCTGCTTGACCGCTGCCCAGCCACCCGTCGTATGCAGGCTTCCCCTCCAGCCTCCACCGTAGCGTCCGCGCCACCCCAGGGAACCCGTGGGGTTGTGTATGTTTGTTTTACTGGGGTAACTCGGAGACCTCTCAATGGTTGAACCAGCCCAATCAATTGACCCGCAGCAGTTGTTCGACAGATAATTGGAATTGCAAAGACTTTGATAAGGATTTCCACTTTCGTTCAAATAAGAAATCACATCTCGTCCATTGAGAGAGCTCACTCGACGTAGAGCTAGGGCCAGACAGACCGCTACTGGTGCGATGGGGTCTAACCCAAGGGTTCGAGAGTCTTCAGCACTACAATCGCGCAAACGCAACGGGTATCAGACTTGGAAGCTTGCGATCCACAGTCTTATAGGCCCTTTGCGCAAAATTTGCCACACTCGGTGAAGATAGATGTTGGGTCCTGATCCGTGATGAATCAAAGAGGCAATTGGAGGTGTCTGAGGGCTAGGCCTGTTGGAATCTGGGCAGAATCTGGGCAGAATCTCCACTACAGTCTAACTTAGTTAGGCTTAGCGTTGCTTAGTAAGCCAGCCTTACGCACCAAATATATAGTAACAGTAACACCATAGATAATAATCAACTGTTTAACCTCCACCACTGTCTATAATTAGACGTATATTCTAAAGGGTTATGAGCCCGGGTTTAGTATTCGCTGCCCCTTAGTAAATACGTTTAAAGAAGTAGTTAAATCGCGTATATAATGATCTTAATAGTACCCCTGGATCTACCCTTAAATCTAGTCTATATAGTAGTAATTAGTAGTTATAACGGATTACCTAGAGTTTAAGATTAAGAAGCTGAGTAGGCCGAAGAATTAACCTAAGTTTAAGCGTAAAATAATGGGTAAATACGTCCTCGATAACGTCGACTAAATAGTATTAAGTAAAGAGCTTCGATTTATTACTCCTATAGAACTAGAAATAGAAGGACCCTCTACTAAAGAGGAAAAGGAGGACTATAAGAAAGAGTTAATAGTATAATAAAAGGAGGCTAAAGTTTAAGATAGAAAGAATATTAAGGTAATAATTAAGATAATATTCTATATTAAAGAAGGCCTATAGAGGTATATAAAAAATATCGAGATAATTATTAATTAATAGGTTATATTTATGAAACTATATAGCGAGAGTAATCTAGGTACTAGGGATAAAATAATATTTAAAATCTTAAGAGCCGACTCTTTAAAATATACTATTATCGAGGTTTATACCTTAGAAATTAAGGTAGTAAACTAAACCTTATTTAAAATAGGACTAATAGTACCTAAATAGATACTTAATACCTTCTTTCGTATAGGTTTAGAGGAGAGTCTAGCTCCCCTACTATTCACTATAATTCAGGGTACTAAAGGGAAGTAAGAACCCAGTATTAACGATATAACCGCTACTATCGGTTAATATAATCGGATAATTAGGGATAAGGAAGAAAATTAGTATACTTTTATAACTAGATTTAATAAATAGGATAAGCCTAGTAAAGGGAAGCCTCCTACTATACCTCCTACTACTAATAATAATAAGAAGAATAAAAAGAAGGATAGGTATACTTACTATAACTATATTAATTATAAAAAGAATAAATACTACTTCCTTAACCCTATATAACGCCCTAAAGCTAGAAACTATCCGCTAGTAAAGAACCCCTTATAAAAGAGAACCTAAAGAAATCGAATAAGGCTATAATTCAAAATCAGGATAAGGATAATTCTATATTAATTAAATTATTTACGGCCAAATAGAAATCTATTAACACTAATATAGTATATAACGTTAAGGAGGACGTAATCTATATAGATACCGCCTCTAACGTATATATACTATAGGATAGAACCAAGTTTATATCCTATAAACCATATAACGATTCCCTTAGTAGGATTAATAGTTAATACCTTCGTATAGAAGGTATAGGATCTATACACTATCCGATAATTATCGATAGTAAACTAGATTAAATTATCCTTACTAATATACACTATATACATAGAATGGACTATAACCTACTCTTAGTCGCCACTCTCGAATAGAAGGGATATTCTACTACTATAATAAATAGTAGATTTAACATTATAGATTCTAGTAAAGAGAAGGTACTATTAGGAACGCGTATTAGTACTAGCTATTTACTAGATTTAAAGTATTCGAAAACACTATATACTTTAAAATCGTTATATAATTACCCGGTAAATTATTATTCTTAGGATGAATAACATTAACGTCTAGTATACCTAAATATATAGGATATAAAGAAGCTAGCGACTATAAGTAAGGGAATTAATATTAACGAAGTAAATCGTCTTTAAAAGTTAATTCCAGATCATAAACTATATAAACTATATATAATAGGGAAATAGACTAAGGAACCGTTTTGTTAGCCTCGTCGCTAAAACCCTAATAAACGGGAAATAGTAAAGGGTATATTTATATACTTTAATCTTATAGGGGGAGGATTAATTAAATAAACTCTTAAAGGATACTCCTATATTAAGTCCTTTATAGATAACGCTACCGATATAACGTTTATAACGATACTAAAGAGAAAATCCGATGTACTAGTTACTACTAAGAATTATCTAAACTAGATATTAATTTAAGGTTATCCGGTAAAGCGACTAAGTACCGATAATAAGATTATCTATACTAGTTATAAGGTTTAGAACTTCCTAAAAGAACGCGGGATTTAATAGGAGTTATCTACTCTTTATAATCCAAGTTAAAACCCGGTTATTAAACGCACTTTTCGTACCTTATTCGGGAGAGTAAAAAGTATTCTAAATAATACCGGATTATTTTAATTTATATAGGGCGAAGCCCTAAATTTTATAGTTTATTATAAGAACCGCTCTTTTATTAAGGCACTTAATGGAATAACCCTATTTAAGGCCTAGTATAGATTCAAACCCCGACTCGATTATATATATACTTTCGGCTGCGTTACCTATATATATAATATAGATCCGGCACTTAGGAAGCTAGATAATAAAAGTAGGAAATATAAATTCCTTAGTTATAAAGGATTAAATTAATACCGTTTATAGGACCCTAAGAAGAGGTAAGTCTTTCGCGCCTTATAGGTAAGATTTAATGATACTATTATTAGTAAAGAATTAGGGAGTAAGACGTATAATAACGCTTAGGATTTCTTTTCTGAGGATACCGTTAATAATAATTTAATTTTAATATAACTTATAAGTGAGGATAATTTTACCGGTAAGACTATTATTAATAGCCCTATAATTATACCGGTATTTAACGAGGCTGAAGTACCTTTCTAAAAAGCTGAAATATAACTAATTCCTAAAATAGAAATATTAGACGATGATTCTAAAGAACTAGTTCCGTAGTTAAAAACTAGTAGGAACCGGGATAGGGTTAACTATCGCGAACTCTAGGGCACTAGGTAATATACTAAACGCGGATTTATATTAAGAGCTAGTAAGGCTAAACTAGATAATATTCTTATCGTCCCGTTAACTATATAAGAAGTATTAAATAGACCCGATAAGGAGAAATAATATACGGTATTTACCGAAGAGTTAAATAACCTCATAAGTAGTAGGGTTTGGGATCTCGTTCCGGTACCGCCCAGTAAGAAAGTACTATTAGGAAGGTAGGTACTAGTAATTAAACTAGATTTAATAAGAGTACCTAATCGGTATAAGACCCGTTAGGTTACTAAGGGATTTAGGTAAATCGAGGGTCTTGATTACTATAAAATCTTCTTATTAATAATAAAGTCTTTAAACTAGCGGATACTACTAGTATTAGGGGTAAAATACGACTAGGAAATAAAGTATTTAGACGTAGTTTTAATATTCCTAGAAACACTACTATAAAAGGAGGTCTATATCGAATAACCGTATAAATATATTAATGAGGATCGTAATATTACCTACCTATTAAAGCGTGCTTTATATAGTCTTAAGTAATTACCCCGCGAATAATATAATACTCTTCGTACCTTCTTCTAGGTAAATGGATATAAACGTCTCGATAAGGACTATTTAGTATTTATTCATAAGAATGGAATAATAGTAGTTATTTATATCGACGATATTCTTATTCTTGTACCTACTAAATCCGGTACTAGCTTACTAAAGTAATAACTGGATAAACGCTTTAGAATAAAGTATTTAAATGAAATCTTATAGTATCTAGGTATAAAGGTTATTCGCGATCGTCCTAATTATACTATTTATATTAACTAGGCTAGCTTTACTAGGTAATTACTCGAGTAAATTAATATACTTAAGTACTACCCGACGGTAACCCTTATAAATTAGGGTAATGATATATAGAAGGCTCCCGACGGCTATAAAGCCGATAAGGAAGAGACTAAAGTATATAGATCCTTAGTGGGAGTATTATAATAGTTAGTAACTATAACTAGGCCCGATCTAGTATTTACCGTTAGTAAATACGGTCGTTATATTATAAATTTTACTAGTATTCATTTTAATACTATGAAGCGAATTTATAAGTATTTGGCTAGTACTATAAGCCTAGGATTACGTTATAGGCCGAATATCTATAACGCTAGTCCTAACCTTAAGGGTAAATTAATACTCTAGATTAATAACTTATAGGCCGACTATAAAGATACTAGTCGTACTATATTAGGTTATATATTATAGCTATAAAATAGACCTATTATTTGGTTATTTAAATAGTAAACCCTATATACCTTATCGATAACTAAAGCTAAGTATATAGCTTAAGCTAATATTATTAAAGAGTTATTATTCCTTAACCTACTCTTTAAGGAGTTAGGATATAATAACGGTAACCTTAACTTTATTCGCTTTAATACTAATAACTAGTTAGTTATTAAGATAACGTTAAACCCGGTGAACCACTCGCGTACTAAGTATATTCGGAACTACTACTATTTTATAAGGTAATTAGTATCGGAAACGTATAAGTTAGAAATTATTTATATTAATACGTCGGCTATGATTACTAACTGTATAACGAAGCCGGTAGGCCCTAATAAGTTCGCCTATTTACCGGCCATACTAGGACTAGCTATAGAGGGTATTATCTAATGGACTAGTGCTGTTATTAATATATGACGTCGTCGCTTCTGAATAGGAGTGTTGGAATCTGGGCAGAATCTGGGCAGAATCTCTACTATAGTCTAACTTAGTTAGGCTTAGCGTTGCTTAGTAAGCCAGCCTTGCGCACCAAGTATGTAGCAACAGTAACACCATAGATAATAATCAACTGTTCAACCTCCACCACTGTCTATAATTAGACGTGCATTCCAAAGAGGCCCTAGATCCGCGGGCCAAGGAGTGTGGCAAAATTGCCTGCCATCGTCCCCACACGATGGGTTCGGAGACAGTCGATTCACGCTTACTCGGGGTGGTAACACTCTCGTCCGACTCGTTCGCGTCTTACTGTCGCCAAGTGTGATCGAACCGTCTCTTTGTTACTCCAAAGTAGTGAGAGCTGAAGGCTTCCCAGATTGGGGAGCGAAACAACGTTCGTCGGAGCTGTACTACATACTGAAAGACTTGGAAACACAATAAGAGGAAGAGACTTCTATTCAAGCTATGGATGATATTTCTAGCTAAGTACAATTCTACTAATATATAGACTTTATAAGGCTAATAATTAATCTAACCCTTTAATTCTCCCTTTATTAAAAATTAACGACGCTCTTAGAGTTAACTCGGAATCCTTACCTTAAATATTATTAATATAAGGAGTTTTAGTCTTTATCTAAAGGAGTAAATATAAGGCCCGATTTATTATTTAAAATTATAAATTTTAGCTTATATAAAGAAAGTAGCGAGATAATTAATTAAGAAAAAAATAAAATTAAATCGATTTAACGGAGGCTAATAACGAGGTATATTAATAACGAAATATTATATATATTATATATTCTAGTAGTTATTTTTAAAGAGTTAATATAAAGAAGAAAATACTACTTAAAGTCGGAAATAATAACTAGTATAGAAATCGAGTTCGATAATATAATTAAAGAGAAAATATAATATTTATTTTAACGCCGGCTATAATAGAGGTTACTTTATTAATTATAAATTAATAAAGACGGTAATTTTTATTACTCTTAAGACTAATATCTTTATTAATATTAATAACGGGGTTATCTAGTCTATAAGTATTTATAATTTAATTACGCTTCGGATTAGCGTAGAGTAGGGTAGAAATCGAGGTATAATCTCTACTCTAGCCTAGTATAGAGATCTATTAACGTAGAGCTTAAAATAGAGTAGAGTAAAATAAAAATTTACTAAAGAATCCCTATTATACTAAGACGGATTTCTAATAATTATTATAATAACTATTTTAGTAATAGAGTTATAGAATAAAAATAGAAGAATATTTTATTCTTTAATAGTAATAGAAGTTATTAAGAGATAAAATAATATTAAAGTTATATTTATTATCTACTCCCCTCCTTATTATACCCTACTCCTATTAGATATTACGATATTAAATACTAGAAATATTAATATTAATTTATATCTCTTTATAGAATAAATTTATAGCCCCTAATTATCTACGTTAATTAAATATCTTTACTTTAGATAGTTATATATTTAACGTAGATTACGTAGAGGTTAATATCTTATATTATTAATATAAATAGCGAAAGATTAGGATAGAATTTACTTTTAAATAATATTATTAATATCGCTTCCGTTACTTCTTATATAGTTATAATTATAGATAATTATTAACGTATACCTAACGACTCCGATATAGCCGAGGATATTACTTTATATATAAACCGTTAGAAAGAGAGTTTAAGAGTAAATAATTCGGTAGTTTTTTAATAATATTTAATTTCGCGTAGAGTAACGGCTAAATTATTTAGATTAATTTTAGTTATTATAATAATTATTAGAATTCAATTTACTACCCTTCTTTTATACTTTATATTTACGTATTTATCTAGTTATATTATATAGAGTTAAAGTACTAAGAATAATCTTCCTCGCTTTAATTATTAGTAATTTTCTAGGGGCCTTCCCCTCCGTAGTATTTCTAACTTTTTATATAAGTCTAGCTCTACCTCTATAAATACGCGCTATATTAAATTATTTAAAAAGCGATATTTTAGTTAATTAAGAAGTAGTATTTTAATTAATTAAAAAACGGTATTTATAATAACCTAAAACGACGAAGACACTAGTAACGATAATAAAACTAGTAATAATAATAATAATTACGAGGTTAAAGCTACTAGTATCGATAATTATTATTTTATAAACAATAGAATTTACCTAAATTATATAAGAGTATAATTATTATTATTTATTTTATTTATTTTATTTAAGATATTTATTTATTCTACCTTAATAAATTTAGAATATTACGAACTAGGTATAATTTAATCTAGTATAAAGAGTAAGATACTTGTATACTTTATTAATTATTATTATAAATTAATTATAATAATCTTTCTAATAGTCGTATAATTAAATAAGACTTTTAATAAGTTTTAGGGTCTATATTAAATACGAGAGCGAGTACTCTTTTAAATATAATATCCTACTTCCCGTAATTAAATTCTTAATATTAATAAAGTCTTCGGCGATCTTCCCTCTACTTTTATCGCTTTATTTATAATTAATAATTATTTCGTAAAGTATACTTTAGTCTTCTTTAATACTTATTATTTAATAATTAAAGCGCGTTATTCTCGCCGTTAAACTATATTAACTTTATATATATTAAGAAATTACAATTCTTATTATACCGAAACGAATTAATTCTTTCGTAGATTAATTATATAGTAAATTTATTCGGTAATAAATTATTAGAAAGATATTTATAATTCCCGTTTCCTAGTTAAAAAAGACCCCGAGATTAAAGCCGAGTAGATACTATATAATTTAACGAATTTCTTATATAATACCGAAATTATTATTAAATAGTATAAATTTAGTATTAATAACGGTAATAATATCGATAATCTAGTTATTATACTTTATTAGTTATAAGAACGGCCGAAGGGACCTTAAAGACCTAGGAAGAAATTAAAGAAGTATTTAATTAATATATTAATAATAAAGATAAAGGCTCGTTTTATTTAAACCTTATTATTCGAAAAGTAATATATAAATTATTAAAGAAATAATATAACTACGGTATTAATAATATAAAAGAAACTCCGTATTATTAAGGAGTTTTAAAAAATATTAAAGACCTACTAGGTTACTATTTTAATTTAAATAAAATAGGAGATCCTTTTAAAAAGGTATAATCTAAATTATTTATTATTCTAATAATTATTATAATAATTATTTTCCGATTAGAACTACCTAAACTAATAATATAATATATTTTATAGAGAAAACTAGTATAACCTTATAAAATTAAGATATATTGATTTAAGATAACGATAATATTATATAAGAGGATCTAAACGAGTTAAAGAGATACTAAAATAATATTTAAATTTTAATTATTAAGAGATTATATTAATAATAGCCTAATCTAGACCTAGCCTAGATTATATTTTAATAAATTATAAATAAAAAGACCGAAGAGTCATTATTAATTATTAATTAATATACTTTAATCTAGGAAACCTAGAAAAGAGTAAATATAATAGTATATATTATTAAAATTAACGAATTCCGCTTTAGGCGGGCTATATAGCGTAAATCTATTTAAAGTCTATTTCGTAAAATTAATTATCTTAAGCGTTACGACCTAGGGACGTATAAATATACTACTTTTACCTAGTATAATTACCTTAATTAAAATACGGTATAGATTTCTAATAATTAGACTAGCTAACTATTATTAAGGTTTACTAGTTTTATAAATAAAACCGCACTAGTATTTTACGAAGGAAGAGATCGTTATATAACGGAATATAACTTCCTACTTTTAAATAGAGGAGGAGGACGAGTAGACTTCTTTACCGGGACTTATTTAATAATAAAAGAGGTATAATCTATCCTATTATAACTAGATCCCGGATAAAGACTTTAGAAATATTAAAGAGGCGTTTATTTTAGTTTCTAAAGAGTTTAATATAAAGTTACTTCTTAATTAAAAGCGTATTACGCCGTCGTTAATATATTTATATATATTCGACGAGGAGTTATCGAATTTCCTAGCGCCTAATTTCTAGCTTCTTAATATAATTATATATTTCGATATTAAATAGTCTCTCTTCTTAATTATTAGAATAATAATTATAAATATACTTATTATTAGATATAAATGAATTAAAATATATTCTTATATCTAAAATCGCGTAGAAATTTAAAATCCTTCGAAAGTATTATTATAAATTTTTAATAATAAGCTACTAGCTAAAGAACTAGATAATATTAATAATATTTTATAAAATGATATACTATAATTTTACGTTTAAACTCTAATATTAAATAAGTTTCTACCGCCTCCTAAAGAATAATTATTATAACTAATTAAATATATCTAGAAAACCCGATATTTATATAAAGCTCTTTAACTACTCGATAGAAAATAAATTTCGGAAGTAATAATTCGGTCGATTTCTAGTACTTCTTAATTTACCTTAAAGTTATTATTATTTTTTATTAATTACAGGCTTCGACTTATTATTAATTAAAAAATAATTTATTACTACGCTTAAATTTACGATATTTAAGATTTTTTAAAATTAAGTTTTAGGTATTAAGTACTTTCCTAATCGCCTTCTAAACCTTTATTCTTTAAAGTATTTTTATTCTTTTCGATAATAAACCTTCTAAAAGATAATAATATACGTAGGATTATTAAATAATATAGGGAAAGAGTAAAGAATAATAATAATAATAAATATAATATTTTAGTAGAAAATCTCGCCGCTTAAACGTATAATCGTCCGAGTTAAAATTAAGTCTAAAGTATTTTAGTAAATAATCTCGTCGTTCGTTACTCGGACGTATAATCGTCCGAGCTAAATTTAACCCTAGATTTAAATTATAAATAAATTTTATTAAAGGCGTAGTTTAATTAGGGTTATATTATATTAAATAGACTCTTAATATACTTTAAACTTTAAAGTATAAATCTTTTTAATATTTATTACGAGATTAACTTTATCTACTAGTATATTTTAATATTAATATTCTCCTACGATTATCCTACCGCCTATTTTTAAAAATATATCGATTCGATATCGGTAAAGAGTAAAGTATAAATATATATATATATAAAAATATTAGATCTTAATTCTAATAATCTTTCTAATAATTAATTATTTATTATATAATATTAATTAAACTCCTTACTACTTCCTTTAGAATTTATATTAAATTAACTAGATAAAGATCGCTTAAATAGTATCTTCGATAATAAATCTTTTTATAATATTAGAAACTCTATAAACTATTACCCTAAATAACCTCTTAATATTATAATATAAAAAAAGCGATAAAGATATTATATTTTCTCTAATACTAAAAAGGATATATTCTTAAACTAGTAGAAATAAACTATATAGTATAAATATCCCGATAATAAGAAATAATATAAAAAGATTAATTTTAGTAAAATATAATCCCGAAAGTCTATAATATAGACGTCTTTCGAAGAAGGAGTAATCGTAGGCTCTAGAAAATTATCGATAATTTATCTACGATATAACGATATATTAATTTATCCCTATATAAATTAAGGTACTAGGTTAGAGAGAGACTATATAAAGAAGAAAAATTATAAAAACTCGGCGAGTATATATAATATAACGTAATTAATATTTAAAAAAATTATCTCTACGTAGGTAAAAGTCTATATTATTATAATAATTATTAGAATTCTTTAGTTAATTCGAATATAGCGCCGCTAAATTAAAAGTATTAAAGTTACGATTAATAATCTTATACCTTAACGATTAAACTTTAAAGAGGCTTTCCTATAAATAGTTACTATAATAAGAATATTATATAACTCTTTTAATAATATCCTAGTTCAGTGTTCGTTCCTTTATTTAAACTCTACTACTATATTACCAAGTTCTTTAATAATTAAGAATAAACTTTTATAATAATTCGAGAAGATTAAAGAGAAGCTATTTAATACTTTACCCGACGATAAATTAAAGGTATTCTTTACTTTAGATAAATAATTACCCTACGATATATTTTTATATATAGTTATTATTACCTACTTTATTAACGCCGAGTAGAAATATTATAAAATTATTATTAACTTTAAGTATATTAAAGGGAAATATACTAGTAAAAAGTTAATAGACGTTTTAACTAAAATCGTCCGTAAATATAAAATCGAGTATCGGATTTATATTATTATAAACGATAATACTTACTAGTAATATATAGATAATACTCGATAGTATTATTCTTATATTTATATAAAGGAATAAAAAGATTAAACGGATATTTATTAAATAATCGTTTAAGTATATACTATACCTTATATATATAATTTAACTTATCGTTAAGATATTATTAAATACGATTTACCTTTCGCCTACGAACGAATAATTTTAAAGGGGTTAGGATAAATAATAAAACTCTCGCGATTTCTAAACTAGCGCGTAAAAGAGTTTACCGTCAATACTAGCTAAAATACGAGAATTCTAATAATCTTTATAATATTCTAACCTTATTAGATACGGAAAACTACGGTATTTATTAATATAAATAACTAGCGTAGAACCTGGTTCCGAGATATTTAATAAAAGAGACTCGATATTATAGAGAAAAATATACCGAATAAGATTAATATATTTATTAAATTAAAATTAATAAAGTTTATTCAGGATATTAAAACGCGATAGAATTCGATATATTATATAATAGTCCACGTATTTAAACTACGCTATAATATTAAAAGTTATTTTATATAGGCTGAGATTTCTTACCTTAAATTAAAAATAAAAGAATAAAGTTATATTACTTACCTAATTAATATTATAAAGGAGTTCGCGAAAATAACGAGCGTTATCGGTATAACGAAGACTATTACTAGCTACCGTACTTTTATAATCTATAATAAACTCTTTAATTATCTAGAAAAGATTATAAAGTAACTCTATTTAAAACGAGTATCATAAAAGTCTAAAATAAAGATTATATTATATCAAGCGACCGAAAAGTTAAATTAGTACTATATTAAAACTAAAGACGGTTTAAGGTATTTTTATAATAAGGCGGCCTTATTAAACTCTATAAAAAATAGGAAAATATTCGAGACCTCGGAGTAAAAGACTAATATTAAATAACCGTTATAATTATTAATCTATTAATCCTCTCGAGGTAGAGTATAAAGAATATTAAACGAATATACTAACTTCGAGTAGGTTATCTAATTTCATATAAAATTATAAATACGATCTAAATACTAAATATAAATTCTAATAATAAAGAAAAAGAAGATAACGAGTCCTAGAGGTATAAGAATATTAGTAAATTCTAATAATCTTTCTAATAATTAATTCCGTTAATCTCTTTAGTATTATTCTCTAATTAATCTACGGAATAAAATATTCTAGTACTATAGAAGTAATTTACCCCTCGGTTTCTAATTCTTAGTATAATTACTCGTAATATATTAGTTATATCGATTATGAATATTAACGTAAAGTATTTATTCTCTATCGCTACGAGGTTATATAGTATTTAGAAATTATAAATACTAGTAACTTTCTAAGCTATAGTTATATTATATAAATATAATAAAAGAATAAAGGAAGACAGACCTTAAGATATCCTATTTTATTTATTTAATAATCAAATTAATAATCTTTCCTAGGAAGATATAAAATAGGAAGAAATTATTCGTAAAAAGGACCTAAAAGAAAAGCGATAATATAATAATAAATAAGAAGTATTTAATAATAATAACGAAGACGAGCCTACCTATATAAGTTTTAATTAAGATTATAATAATAATAATTATATTAATAATTAATCTCTAGCCGTTAGAAATATAGAAGAAATATTCGTATTAATAATATAACTCTATAATCGATATTTAAAACCTAACTCGGAAAAGGAGTAATTATATAAAAATCGGTTTAAAGGTCGATAAATATAGTAAAGATAATAGAGGATTTAAGCCTAGTCTACCTAGTTATTTAACTAAAATAAAAGAGAATATTCGTAATAATTAACAACCTACGGGCCTAGCTTCTTAGTTAGGATTAAAAAAGAATATTTATAAAATTTAAATAAATAGAAATACTATTATTTAGTACGTATTAAAATTTTCTTACTATAAATTATCTTCTAAAATCCTATTATATCGAGTATATTCCTAAAGTTAATTAATTATATATTTATTACTAGGGATCGCTCGGAAAATCCCTACTCTACTCTACTTTAATTTAGAGTAGAGATCGAACCGCGATCTCTACCCTACGCTCTACTCTACTGTATTCTACTCTAGTATTCCCTCTAGGGATCCCCACGCTAATCCGAAGCGTAAATCTAATATAGGTAACACCGGTAGAGAGAAATATTACTAGTATTTATCTAAAATTATTAACGCGCTATAATAGTATTTATCTTCGTACTTTTAATATCGCTAGTTATACGTACTCTCTACTACCGGGTTTAATCTAGATATATTATATATTCTTAAAAAGGTAGGTATAATATAAAAGACCGACTCTTATTATTTTAGAGGTAGGAACTACGGAGTTAATGAAAATAATAAAGACGGGGGGAAATACGAAGGTTATATATATTACTAAATCGGTTATTAATACTACTATATAGGCGGAGCCGGTTAAATTAATTATAAATACGACTACTAGGAATATATTAATTACTATTATATTAAAGAAAATACGTACTTTTATTTAAATTCTATAACGAAAGAGTCTCCGATTAATACTATTTATAATACTCCTATAATATTAGTTTTATTTTTTAATAACGTGTAATTTACTATTATAGGATACTAGTCTCTCGATATCTCGCGGAGACGTTTTTTATAGGTATCGGCTTTTAATTTATTAAACTACTTAAATATAATTTAGTATTATTAATTATATTAATAATCTTTACCCTCCGTATTTTATAATAAATACTAGCGATATAGACTAGATACCTTATTATTTTAAAATATAAAGGTAATTACTTTATTCTTAATAAATTTATTCTTAAAGTACTCTTTTAAGAAATCTTTATAAATCTTTAGAAAATTTTACTAGTATATAATTTCTTCTTTCTCTTTCTTTTTACGAGCCTTAATATTTATCCTCTTCTTTAAAGTTAATTAAATTTATTTAATCTTTATATCTAGATAAAACCCCGTGACCTATTTATTTAACTCGGTACCGTAGAAATCTATAATTTATTAATAAGTTACGAGGCTCCGTTATTTATTTATTTTTAGTCCGTTATAGAGGGTTTATAGATCTTTAATATTAATTTTTAGTTTAGTATAATTATCTTTCCGTCCCGTTTATCTTATAGTTTCTTTTATTTATCGTTAATACTAGTTTTATACTCTATTTTTAATACGATAGTTTTATCTCGGGTAATTTATTATTATCGCTCGAGATCTTAGAGTTATTATATATATAGGTAGACTAGTTCTTTAAAGAACTCGTCAAATTATTTAATAGTTTCTTTAAAGAACTCGTCAAATTATTTAATAGTTTCTTTACTTAGCCCTTCATAAGACTCGTATTCATTAATATTAATAAACTTAGTATACGGAAAATAGTATATAAGAATAGGTATAGGTTCTAGTAGAGCCGTTTATATAGGATTATTTACCCCTTTTATAATTACTTTTACCTAAATATAAATATCTTTATATTTAATATATTAATAAAGATAAGTATTTAGAGTTAGGTACTCGATAAATTATAAAAAGAAGTACCTTCGTAGATCCTTAACCTCTAGTCTCGTAACTTTAATAATATATTAATATAACTATAATAACTAATACTCCTTTTCTACTAGTATTTTACTATCTTTATATATAATTTTAAATACGGGCGTTAGCTCCTGTCGGTATCTATTTAAAATTTAATTTATATAATCTACTAGGTTCCGGGATATATATATATACTCGGATAATATAAACTTTAGCTCTAAGGTAATAATTAAAGTTAATAAATTAGTTATAATTTTATCTAGCGAGGTTATAATCTTGGTTTATTAATTTGATTTTATCTCTATTTTATTAATAATAATATTTCTAATTACTGTCTTTTATTTAATAGCGGCGAGTATTATTTAATAGAATAATTTAACTTTCTTTTTTAAGTATTTAATAATATCTAAGGGATTTTTCTTTTATTTTTCTACCCTAGTTTTTACGAGTTTATTTAAGTTTATTAAAATTAATAATAGTTTATTAACGATTTTTAAATCTAGTAGATTAAGTTCCTTTTACGAAAAACTAAAGTCAAAAATATTTTTATGAATTATCTAGTATATAGTATTAACTCTCCTTTAAAAATCGTTTTAGAACGTAGTCTTTTATATTTCCGTAGTCTTTTCGTATATAACTTCGAAAGGTCTATATAGGTCTTAATAGACTTATTTATTCTAATCTAAATTAAACTTAAGGTCCGGTATATTAATAGAAATTATACTCGTCTCTTTTTTTCTCTTTTTATATTTTACGAGACTAGTATCGTCCGTATTAATTTTAGAAATAATATAGATTCGAGCCTCCGATCTTCCGAGGGGAGTAATATTTAAATACTAATACTATATTAACGATTATTATACTTCCGTAGGTAACGCTAGTTATTATATATACTATTAATATAAGGTAAATTACTAGTATAATTCCTTATAGTTTAGTATAGAGTAGTTATTAAAGTCCTAGACTAGATTATCCTACTCCGATAATAATTATTAAGACTATTATAACTCTTAAGGCTAGATTTCTAAATTAATTCTATCGATTTCCGCTATATAAATATTCTTTAATTTTAATTAATTCGCCTATTTTAATTTCTTAATAAATATATTTTATTCTATATAATTTAGGTTTATATAGTTCTCTTCTATATTCTTTAATATATTAGGATTATTATATTCCCCGCTTTATTTAAATAAGAGTATTAAATTAATAAAAGACTTAAATCTCGGAATTACCTCTAGATAATTAAGGTAGTAGCGAGAGTCGGATTAAAGAAAATCCTCCCTCTTATCTCGCCGAGTATTCGGGTTTATTTCCATAGTCTCTTTAAAGAGCTTCTACTACGGTAGTTAAATAAAATATTATAATAAAGGATTAAACTCTCCCTTCGCTAGTAATATTATATTTTTAAATAACTTTATAAATATTTTTTATTTAAGCTAGTTTATCTATTAAAACTCTATTATTAAAAACTAAAGTATATTTTCGTAAATCTCGAACCTATACTACCCTTTTAATATAGTTAGTTTTACTAATTTATCAATTCTTGCCCTAATAAATTTAGTTATAAAAATTATTAATTTCGGTTAAAGGTCTACTTCTATAGGCTCTTAAAATTTTTATATAAAGAGAAATAATATTATCGTAGTATTTATAAATATTATAGTATATTATTAAAGTCTTAATCTCTCCTTTTTAAAAGTTTAGTTTTTTAATCTTTATTTTTATTTTCTCTTTTATCCCGCTTATCCTCTCCGCTATATCTCGGGGTCGAGTTTATTACTACTAATCTTTATAATACCTAAATATACTTTAAGTAATAGGGTAAATAAAGTTATAATAAGATTTAATTATTAAACGGAGTAAAATAAACCTAAATAAAGATTAAAGTTTAGTAGTATAAATAATATATAACCGTCGTCCTTTACTAATAATAGAGGTAGTATAATATTATAGTAGATTCGATAAATAAAGTTTAAAGATTTAAAGATAAGGTTATATTAGGCGAAGAATAAAATTTATAAATAAATATTATTAAGTATTTAGTCGTTTAGCCGAAGTTTCTCTATAAATACTAATTCGAAGAAATAAATAAGATAGAAATTTATTCTTAACTCTTTTTTTATTTAAAAATAACGACGCCCTCGGAGTTAATTAATATCTAATAATATAAAGTTATAATAGGTTAGTAATTAGCGAGCCGAAAATAGAAATTAAAAGTATATATTCCGAATATTAAGCGTAGTTTAGATTAGGAGAGTATTATAGCTCTTTTATTAATTCTATTTAATATTATCTTTATTCCTTTAATAATTACTAGCGTAGTTCTTTATACTAGTAGAATAAACTATACTCCCGCTATAATAACGGGTTCTCTTTTATAGTATAATAATAGATCGTTAATACTATATCTCTTTTTTTTTCCGTTATTGTATAATTCTCTAATATATCCGCTTAATTTATATAGGGTTAATTTTATTAATAGTTTTAGTCCTAGTTATTTCTACTCTAGTTTCCTCTCGTATTCCTTCGCTTTAATATAATTCTAGACGAGGATTAAATCTCCTAATATTAGGATTCGTTATTTGCGTAAATTCTTCTTATATTTATAATATATATATAAGGCTACTTCGGTAGATAGAAATTTATTCTTTTCTCGTAAAGTGGTAAAGATTTAATATTAATATTATAGTAACTTTTCTTTAGCTTTATTAAGCGCGGAGAGAAGTATTAAATTAATATCGAAATAATATAATTAAAGTTTAAATCCTAGTATTAATTAATTTAGCGAGTAACTATGAATTTTTACTTCTTTAATATTTATCTTTAATACTTTTTCTTATATAGTAAATAACTATTCTACGTTTATCCGTCTCTTAATATATTTTTTATTTATAAAAGTTATTATTTCCTAGACTCCCCTCTCTAGTAATTTTATTAAAGAAGAATAACTAATAAGGCCCGTAAAATAATTTATTTTATACTATATAAATATATTTCTTATATCGTTATTAACGAAATAGGATTTATTATTTAAATATATACCCTTTAATTATCCGAAGACTAGGGAAATATAGTTCTCGAATATATTAATAACTTTAATAGTTATATATCTAGTATATGATTTTACTTAGGCGAATCGCGTAAAGTAATTTATTACTAATAAGATATATATTACGCCCGTAATTAAATACGGAGAATTTATCGGGCCGATCTAATTTATCCCTAGTATAAATAATAGGGCGAAGTACTATATTATTTAAATATTGATTTTGATTAATTTTTTCGTCTTTAATTAATAAGAGTAGTAATTCTATACCTATATATATATATCCTTAACTCTCGTGGGCTAGTAGGCCCTTCTTATAAAGAATTTTAATATTAGAGTTACCGCGTAGTATCTATAGTCCTTATACACTATATATAAGAATCTAGGTACTTCCGCTTCTATAAGATAAATACTTTCAGCGCTAGTACTCTCGTGATAATAGAGGATCTAGGATTCGTAGAGTTTTAATAATTTATAATATTTTTACTACTTCCCGTAAAAATCTCTACTAGTTCTTTAGTAGCTTTATTTAATTTATTACTATTTCTTTATTCCGTATATAATTAATAAGCTAGTGATATATTAACGAAATTATATATTTTTCTATTCGATTCTTTATTTGTTTACGAATCTACCTTAACCTAGAGTACTATTTAAGGTCGGCTAATTATAGAGTTATTATAATTATATAGTTTTAATTTTATACTTTATTAATAAAGATTAATCGAGTTAGTATTCGGCTAAGATCGTCGGTAATCTTAATATACTAATCTCGCGAAGGCCTATAAACTAGTTAGAAGTTATATTTTTTTAACTAGTTTATTTAATTTAATATTCTACCTTTCTCCGTCTAGCCTTTAGTGAAAATTAGTATTAATATATTATAATTATTATAGATTTTAATCGGATATTTAGACCCGATAACGAGTTATTTAATTTTAGTTAAGTATTTAATAATAATTATATATTCTCTTTCCGAATTAATATATTAGGATTCTATATCGTTAAGTCTAAAGAATAAAAATATAATAATTCGTTCGTTAGGTAGGAATTTCGGGTAAGTTTTTATATTAATTAATTAATTTTATAATTAGAAAAGATACCCGTTAATAATTTCCTAGTTAGTATTAATTATTAGGTAAAATTATAGGTCCGGATTTACTTTTATTATAATATTAGATATAATTACTTCTTTAACTATACTAAAGGACTTTTATTAGAGATTTCCCTAGTTAAATATATCCTTCTCGATATATTTACGTTAGATTATTAGTTTTTTAGGCCTAGGTTTATGAATTAATATTTTCATAAAGTCCTCGTCGTAAGCTTCGATTTTATTATTATATACTTTTTTAATTTTTAGCTTTATTAATATAAGCTCGAGATAGGCCTCTTTTATTTATAAAATATATACTACTCGTTTAGGGATAAAGATTCTTAGGAAGGGTATAAACTAAAAGAAAATATTTAATTCCGTTTAGTTAACTGGCGTAGGTTATATTTAGATCTTTTTATAATATTTAATAGAAGTTTATAAGCCTACGGTACTCCCTTAAAATCCTAGTAATTTAAAGTTATTTACGAATATAAAAGTTTTATACCTTAATAGATAGATAGGGCTAAATACGATTTAGAGAAAATAATCCTTATATAAGAACTTAAATAAGGTATCGAATCCTATAGTTATTATAATATAATTATCTATAAATATTTAGAATATATAATCGTTATAATTTTTAATAAGGGTTAATATATATTTTATCTTTTCGTCGTTTACCGGTAGAGGTCTAAATACTAGATTAGTAAATTAAATATATATATAAAGACTACCCTTTAGTCTTTATCCTATTCTTAGATATACTCATTAATTATTTAATATAATAAATCCTATTTTATTAATATCCTCGATCTTTATTAGAATCGCTTAATAGTTATTTAATATATCGGAATTAAAGAAAGCTCGGAATAATACTTTAATTAAAATATTGATTACTTTTTCTAGGTAATATATAGGGTAGCTAGATTTAATTATAAATAAATTAATAAAGATAAAATTATATATAACTCGAAGTAAAGGCGAGTTCTTTTTCTTTAGAGGAAATTTAATCCGATAGTTCTAAAGGCTACTCCTTTATATAATTATACCTATATCTTCTAGTTTAGGGAAGATCCGGTTAATAAATTCTCGCTCTATTAAAATATAGCGGGGAAGACTAGTTTTAACTAATTTAATATATATCTTTAATTCGATAAAGTACTCGATTAAGTTAATAGATTAAATATTCTTAACGGATTTCGTAAAATACTCTCTCTAAATATAAAGTATTCGTTTATTTATAATAACTTTCTCGGGGGTATCCGTAATCGAATTAATAATAATACTACTTTCCTAGAATTATATTTCGATAATATCCATTAGCTCTAAACTAAGCGGCCGTTATATAGGTTTATATTATATTAAGAAATTATTACCCTTTCTAAATAAGTATTTTAGCGCTAGTATTACGGTTTTTATAATTAAAACTATTAAGACCGCGGGCTTAAAATCGATAAAGAGAGTCCGATATATTTTATAATATACGAGTACTACGGCGGCTAAATAGATATTTATTATTCTAGGTAATTAAATCGTAGTTATTACTATAAATTAATTTATTAATATAGTATTAAAATTAGTCGAGCCCTAACTCCCCTCTAAAAGGGAAGTTAAGGTATAATATTTTCTCATTTATTTATTAACTACTAGTAAATATAGTCCGCGTTATTATACCCTTTATTTTTAAACTCTACTATAAATAGGCCTACTTTTATAATAATTAATTAAACTAGAATTTCCCTCTCCTTTAAATTATCTCCGGTAATCGTAACTTTCCCTAGACTATAATAGAGATTATAATATACTCTTCGTATCTACGTAAAATTAAATAGTAAATTATAAATTTTAATTTATATAATCTATACTTTAATAACTACCTCGATACCTTCGATATTTACTAGTAATAGGATATAGTTAATAAAAGTATTTAATTTATTTATAATAAGGCTAACCCTAAAGAATCCGTCGATATATATCTCGGGTCGTAGATTTATAAAGTTAATTTTCTTTTAATTAATTAACTCTATTAAGGAACCCCCGTTAAATAAAATCCTCGATATTCTTAACGAGTATATTTAAGATATAATTATTATAGGCCTAGTTTACCTATTATCCTTATAAACTTAAATAATAATTAATAAAAATATTATTACCGAGGCTATTATAATAGTTCTATTTAGTTCTACTCCTATAGTTAACGGGTCTACTTTTATAGTTTTTTATACCTAGTAATATAATATAGCCCGCTATATACTATATACGAGCTTTTTAATTATTTAGTTTAAATAGTCTAGTAGTTATTTAAAATTAAATTATACTAGAAGATCTATAATCGAGGTAATATTAAATCGTTACTAGTTTATTATTTCTTAGATAAGGTCGGCTAGTTTTAGCCCTTTTATAATTATTAACTCCTAAACTTTACCCGTCTTTATTATTTTAATTTAGGGCGGTCCTCGATTCCTCTAAACCTATTATAGAGGTTAATATTATAAATTTAAATTAAATATTATTAGAGATTCTTTTAGGTCTTCTTTTATATCGTTAATATCTAAAAGACTTCCGACCTAATTCTAGTTATTATAGGCCTTTATTTAGTCTAGGATATTCTAGGGTAAAGAAAAAGAGTTATAATTTAAAAGTCCCTTCTTTAATACTACTATTTTCTTAATAATAATAAGGTATTATAGGATTTATTTCTTTAAACCGGTACCCTCTAGTACTATTCTTATAATTATTATAGTATTCGCGCTATTATTCGGAATAAGGTATTATACTAGCGTAGGAAGTTAACCTCTTTAATATTATTTTTATAACTCGTCGTCTTCCTCCTCCTTATAATTATAACTTTAGTTATAGTTATAGTTATAAGAGAAAATATTTACTATAACCTCTAGTAGTGAGTCTAGGTACCGGTTTATATAATAACCGAGTTAGTTATATTTAAAATACTTTATTAAATTTATATTCTTAAAATAACCTTAAATAAGTTTCTTAAAGTATTTTTATCTTTATAATTAATTCGGCGGCCGTAATTCTTAGACTTTAATATTTATATTAATATTCTTAAAGTTATATAAGAGGGTAGGGAAAGTTTATTATATATTAATTAAAACTTAATATAATAACTCTTTATTAATAGATAAGAATATTAATACTAGTCCGCTAGGTAGTATTATCTTTGTCGAATTCTTATACTTTAAATTAAATAGGGTTAATTTCCCGACTTCGCTATATACTACTTTAATAAGGCGTTATATAATAGCGAATAAATAGTTACAGTCTTTATTATACTCGAATAAAACTCTCTCTCACTTTATTACGTCGTTTATATTTTCAAATATAACTATATTTATATTAATATTATTAATAGGTAATTTTATAGCTAACTCGCCTACTTTCTTTAAATATTTAGTTATATTCTTAATATTTAGTTACTCTAGGTTATATAGTTTAACTCGGAGCTCGAACTTTTTAATTTATAAATCCTTAACGGTAACCTTAAATATTAATAGGAAAAGATCCTTAATACGGGTCTAATTATTTTTAATCTCGGTATCGAGATTATTATACTAGTTTTATATAGTATCCGTAATATATTATTAAAAGAGGATATATTACGTTTTACCTTAATAGGTTTCGACGGCCTCGTTATTTACTTCCGTATCCTTAATAAATTTAGATTCTTTAATTTTATAATTTTATTTATATATTTAATTAATATCCTTAAGGAATTTATTTAGGTCCTCTTTATTATTATATAGACTCTTAAAGTTTCGAATCTTTATCTAGCCTATTATAGATAGTAACGTCGGCCTCGATAATAAAATTAACCTCGGTAAATTTAATAAAGAGGGCTTAGTTACTATTATAATAAATTTAGACATTATAATAAATTTTAATAAATTAAGTCCTATTATTATAATATTACCTAAAACTTTCGTAGTAATTAAGGGAGGTTCGAAGTTTACTAATTATAGAATATCTAAAAAAGATATATTTTCCGAGGATACTTTAAGAGAGTTTATAATAAATAATTAAACTCTTCTATATTTAAAAGAGAATAAAGGGTTAGGCTTTAATTTCTTTATTAATTTAACTCGGTTTACTACGGTACTCTTTAAAAGGAAGGTACGAAACTCGACGATATATAACCGATAATAAATACTAGAATATATAATAACTAATAAATAGGAAATAAAAATAATTAGTTATTAATATTTAGTCCTTCGAGTCGCCTAATAGGTCCTTTATCCTTCGAGTCCCGGTTATTATTATTATTACTCTATTAATTTCTTTTAACGATACGGGGTATAGGCCTTAATCCTTTAAAATATATATACTTTTTATAATAGTTTCGGTTTCCTATTCTATTATTATTAATAAATAGTATATCCTAGTTTAGCCCCTATCTAAAAGACTTAGAAATATAATAAGAGAAAGAGACTTTTATTTAAACTATAAATGACATTTCTAGCTAAATATAATTCTACTGATATGTAGGCTTCATAAGGCTGATGACTAATCCGACCCCTCAATACGCAACGCCGCCAATAGTAGTATCGTATTGAACCGGCGGCTAGGAAATTATTGCTAGAGGTCCACTCCAGTCGTGGAGTAAACTCGTCGGAAAACCATCCCATACCCTTCTGCCCGGTAAGCGCCTCGGTGGGGATCCCAGTAATTACCAACGTTCCGAATAGTCCGTTTGAATAAGGACCACTAGCGTAAAGGAATTATTTTCTCTACCCGTTCACTCACACATTCCCGCACGATATCGACTTGGATCTCGTTGGTCTCTTGGGCGGAGTTTTCTGGGAGACCGTGATCGCAGTACATAATAACGATACAAACAGGCAAGCATCACGCGAGGGTTCTGTAACACTGGGTTCACTTTGTGTCAAAGGCAACTCTTCGTTCTTTTCGCGTTGGAATGTAGTCATTCTTCGTTCCTTCATGCAGGCACTAGCTGCCAACGTGTTCCTATGGTCGACCTCCTCCGAATTGCGATTTTGCGCACAATTGTTGCATCGTCACTTCGTTTGGGTTGAAACTACCGATGACTGGCAGGGTGAGATCGTATTGGCCTCCCACACATCTTATACCGCGTGTTCTATTGGCCAAAGCTGGGTCGAGATTTTCTCGGTGCAGGGGCTGCCACCACTCGGATACTCGTTCTGGTGATCCCCAGTGGTATCAGATACAACATACCGGTGTGCTCCATAGAAGTACTCCCTAGATCCCCTAAAGAAGCATCTTGGTTGAATAGCGACAGCGATGACTACGCCCTTCCCCAGTATATCTGACAGCTTAAGAACACAGGTCTTCAACCATGAGTTGTCAAGATGACCTTGCGAAAAGAAATTCGTCGGCACAGTGGGACTTCGCGGGTCTTGATTCAATTATTGCCGCACATGCGCCCAGATTCAGCCGCGCCCTGTGGCTCTGTGAGCTCCACAATTTTCAAAGACAGCTGCGTATATGCGACACTTTCCAAAGATCGATGACTGGGTCTGAAAACCTCAGGCTGAAAGACCTCGCGTAGATAGTTGTTCGATAGACTAGATGGACAGAGAGCGCGTAAAAGCATACTAGTGAGTGATCGTTCCTCCACATGGACTTTCTGTGATGCTTGTGACACAGCATCCTTCGAAGTGGAGTTGGCTCTTGTGGCTCCGGGCCAAGTAACTTGATCAGCCCCCGCCTCTCAAACCCGTGATGCTATACCCTTCCTCAGTAATACGTTCTTCTAAAGCCTTGACGGCCTTTCTATATCGTTTTGGCTGCCAGTCGAGTGGTATTTCATTGATATGCTCTCTTCTGAAGGTCATTTGCTCGCCGTCCTCCAAGCCAATCCAATCGCCCAATCGGTAGGTATCTTGGGCAATGCCCCAAAACGTTCCGTCTTTGATCTTAGTTATCTCGAGATATATGGCCTCGGTGCATCCATTTTTGTTATTGCAAACACAGACACGCACAATGCAAGATGGAAACAGGTGTTGAATCGCTTGTTGAGGAAGGATGTGGCCACTCCAATCTGTTGTAGCGTCCATTACTAGGGGTTCGAGTATCCGTTCGGAAGGCATGGTGTTGGGTAGTAAATGTGAAGTCTTGTGGTAGAGAGGTACACTTATTTGGTCTCAAATATCGCGAGCTTTTCGAAATGGGATTGTTGCGGAAAGTCAAAAGATTGAAAGTCTAGGAGATCACGGCTATATGAGAACATCAGGCGATGAGTCAGAGCAAACAAGGTTTTGGTATCTGAAACGACCACCGGCCACACGCGCACCACTCAAGAAGGAAGGTTCAAACTTATAGAGGTATACTCGCCCTCGATCCTTCAATTTTAAGACTAAATCAATCTATTCCGCTGTAGGGTACTGTTTGGTACATGTAAGGGTACGTTTAACTTCACGAAAACGTGTTAGTAATAAACAAGGAAATCTTTCCAATAAGACTAACAGTACCGGCTCGAGCTTTTCGAAATGAGATTATTATAGAAAGTAAAAATATTCAAGTTAAAAGTCTAAGAGATAACGGCTATATAAGAGAATATTAGGCGATAGTTAAAATAAATAAGATTTTAGTATTTAAAATAACTATTTACTATATATATATTATTTAAAAAAGAGAGTTTAATTCTATTAAAATATACTCGCCCTCGATTCTTTAATTTTAAAACTAATTTAATTTATTTCGTTCTAAAATACTATTTAATATATAGTAATAAAAGTATATTCAATTTTATAAATAAAGACTAATAATAATAAATAAGAAAATCTTTCTAATTATCCTATATTTAACTAACGTATATACGGAGATAATATTTTATTATAATATTAAACTACTTAATTTAATTATATATTTAAATATAATATTAATAGATATTATTAATTAATTTTAGAATCTCTAGATAAAGTTTTTTATAATTCCGATATAAACTAAGATCCTCGATTTAAGATAAAGATATCTAGTAATTTATAAATTTTTAATATATTTTAGTAAAAAGTATCGTAGATTTCGTTTATTTATATCGAAGTAATTAATACTAGATACTATATTCTAATTGAATAATCTACGAAAACTAAATTATATCGATAAATAATTTTTATAAAAGTATAAAATAATAAAGAATTTATATAGTTTATCGAGACGTCTTTTTAATATTATAACGGAGATAATAGTAAATATTATAATCTCTAACTATATTAATAAAAGGATTTAGATTTTCTATATATATAATAATTCTTATTAATTTACTAAATAATAATATAAATATTAAATTATAAATAGGCTCGGTTAATTAATTCCTAATATTTAATATAATTTAGATAATTACTCGCGATATTACTAGAATTCGGAATATATCTCTTTTCTCGAAGATAAAGAACTCTATTTTTAATTTCTATTATAATAACGCGTTTTAGAATATATTTTTTGTAAATTTTTAAAGGCGAATTAATCGATATAATTAAATAAAAAAGAATAGATAACTAGGCGAGTATAAACGAATAAACGAAGTTAGTTAGAATTACTCGCGATATAAAGAGTAACTTTTATATATTATAATACGACTTTATTTAAACTTATTAATTTTATTTTAAATTTTATTTAAATCTAAATTAATTCAATTTTATCCTAGATTTAATTTAAATTTAAAAAGTTATTATACTTTTATCTTAAAATTTCAAATTTCAAATTAATATCTATATCGAGGTTTATCGAGGTCGTATAAATTAATACGAAATATAATTAAAAGAGTTGGACGAGAATCTTTTAATTTATTATTAATATAATTAAAATAACTACGATTAAAACTAAGGTCGTTATAGTTAATAATATATTATAAATATAATTTTTAAAGATTTCTAGAGTTAGATTTTTTCTTTTTAATATATAATATAAAATAATATTAATATTAATATTATTTATCTAATTTATTCTTCTTTCTAAAGAGGCCTCTTAATTAATATATTAGTATATTAAATTTATTATTTTCTTTATTAGGCCGGTAAGTAATCTTGTAATTAAAATAAAATAAAAAAATTTACTTTATCTTATTTAATAACGAGATAATATTTTAGATAAAATAAAATATTTAAAAATTTTATAATTTAATATTATCTCGATAAAGAAAGTATATCTTATTAATTTAAAATATTATTCCTCGAATATACCGATAATTATTATAAACTTTTTATTATAAATCTTATAATTATAGTTTATAAATTATACTTCTTTAAGATATAAATTATAGAATTAAGAATATTTTAATTATTATATTAAAATAAGACCTCTTTAGATATATAATTAAATATCTTTATTTCTATTACAATTTTATAATCGGGGTCGAAATAAATTAAAATAATATTAAAAATAGAAACCTTCTTTAAAATATTAAAAGTTATTTAATATTAAATACTCTACTCGAAGATATTATCTTTTTTAATTGAAATTATAAATAATATAACGATTTATTAAACTTATAAATAAAATATCGATAAAAGTTAGTAAATTCTAAGAAACTTTAAATATTTTTAATATTGATTAACTATAACTACTTTAAAATAAAATTTTCTTTAAATTTATTTTTATTTATATAATAATAATAATTAATTCTAGGTACGTAATTTCTTTAATATAAAAACTATATTTAGTAATATTTATTTAGAGCCTCGTTTTACGGAGTTTTTAAAGAATTTATTTAATATAAATTTTATACTCTTCCTCGATATTATTATTAATTAGAATATCGTCGAGGTATAAAATATAAATCTCGTTAAGAGACTTACGAAAAATATTATTAATATAATATTAAAATAGAGTAGAGTTATTATATAATCTAAATAATATAATAAAATATTCGAATAACTCGAATCGAGGATTAAATATTATAATTTCTTTATTATTCTCTTTATAAATAGGCGATTAAAATTAAATATAATATCTAATTTAATAAATACTTGAGTAAAACTTAATTAATTTAAAATTTCTAAATTTAAAAGGAAAAAGTATTTATTTTTTATAATAATAATATTTAGCCCTCGATAATTAATATAAAAATATAAACCTCCGCTAGATTTCTTTATAAATAAAATTCAAAATACTATATAAAATTAATTAACTCGAATAAAATCTTTATTAAAATCTTTATTTAAATAACGGCGGAGTTCTAGGAAATTATTATAATTTATATTATATAAAATAAATAACGGAGATTATAACTTTTTTAAATCTAATAATCTAATTATATAATTAATATAAAAGTAAGATATTAACGTCTTTTTAAAAGAAAATATCTAAAAATTTATAATATCGTATAAATAGAATCGTAATTAAATTAATATTCTTATTATCTCGATAAACTTAATGTTTTTCTTAAATAACGGCGGAGATAAAATAAAACTCCTTATTTATTTTAATTATAACTCAGTTTTAAATTTAATCGTAAATATTAAATTTAAAATTTTAATTAAGGCGGGGTTTAAGTTTATAATAATTTAAATTCTTAATAAAATTATTTATTTAAAGTCGAGACTTTTCCTAGAATATCTAAAAATTAATTAATTTTTATAAATAATAAATTAAATATAATTTACTCGTTAGGGTTAATAAATTAAATAAATAATTAAGATTTTTTTTAATATAAATTAAGAGTAATTAGATACTAGGTTCGTTATTCTTAATAATAAAATTTAAAATAAAGCGAGATTAAATTATAATATTAAATCTTAAGCGTCTTTCCTTATTTAATAATAATAATAATATAATTATATTTATTATTATAACTAGTTTCTATAGGAATAAATTATTAAAATTAAGGGAAAAAAAACCCTCTTTAAATTTATATTTATTATTAATAAATCTAGAATTAAAGTAAATTCTTTTAAATTCTAGATTATTTTATATAAATATTAAATAAAGTTAAAGACCAGGTTTATTTTTAGTAAATCTAGAATTGTATTAATTTTTATTAAATCGAGGTTTATTTTTTATGAATTTAGAATTAAATCTATTATTAATAAATTTAAAACTAAAGTAATTTCTCTTAAATCGGAATTAAATATTTAATAACGGCGTTATTATTTATAAATAATAACGACTCTATATATATTAATAACTTCTTTGAAATCGAGGTTTACTTTATATAAATATTAAATATTATTAAAGATTAAAGTTCTGAAATCTAGAATTTTTTTTAAGATATAAAAAAGAGTTTATTTTCTCTAAAGATTTTTATAAAACTAGAGGTATAATTTCTTAAATAAAAATATAAAACGAAAATCAAAAAATTATTTATAAAATCGGTAATAACTTTATAATAATAAATATAAAATAAGTCGACTACGATAAAGTATTAACTAAATTTAATAATAAAGAAAACTATTTGTTTTTAGTAATTATAAATATTTAAAATCGTTTCTATAATATAAATAATATATTCTATATCCGTAAGTTCGGAAACCTCGATTTCTACGTATTTTATACCGAAAATACGTAAAATACTAAAAATATATCTCTATTTATATCCTATATTTTTAAGGGTATTATATATCGGTTAAAATAATAATTAAATAATAATTAAATAATAATTAAATAACTTTTTTTTAAACTTTAACTTCTAATAGTATTTAGACTATAATCTCTTTATAAGAATAGAAATATTTTTAAAAGTCTTTTCTTAGCCTAGATTCCGAATTTTTAATTAAATTATCGTTAATATTACTTTATAGGATTATAAAACTACTTTTAAGACTCTCCCGCGTAGACCTTAACTCTAATTCAGAAATCTTGGCGCCAAGACTTACTAAGGCTGCAAAATGCGCATTATATACCGATTAAATAGTGATTTAATAGAACTATTTTTCCAGACTTACCGATATATAGCGGTAGATATATTATTAAAGATTCGAATAATATAAAGATAATAAAGAAAACCGAGGAGTAGATATTAAATATATATAAAATTATAATTAATAAAAAAGTAATTTAATATATTATTAAGTTATAGTACCTAGGGTATTTATAATAATATAAAAGTAAATATAAAACCTTAATAAGAGAATAACCTTTATATTTAAATAATAGAATTAATTTTTAAAGAGTTAGAGCGAGGGCTCTAAACCTTTTATTTCTAAAGAAACTCTAAAGTATCGGAAACTATAATATAATACTATAATATAAATAGTATAATTACGTCGTATACTCCCTTTATAGGATTTATATACTATATTTAATAATTATTATAAAGTTGGTTTTAAAATAATATAATAATTACGTCTCTTTTTAAAGATTTCGCCCTCGAAATTAATAGATATAAATCTAATACTTCGATACTTTTAATAAAAGAGTATAATATAGGAGAATCTAAATTAAATAGGGTATATATATAATATTAATACCTCCTACCTAATTTTATTAATCTCCTAGTTTTATAATAATATTATATTAAGGAAAAACCTCTAAACCCCGTAGGAAAAAGGGAGGGAAATAAATTATATTTTAAAATTAATAATATATCGCGTACGTTTCGTATACCGATATAATTATATAGTTATAAATTATACTAGGTATTCGATAAAAATTTTAAAGCCTAAAAGGAAAAATAAGAGAAAGAATATTATAATTATTATTAAAAATTATAAATCTTTACTATTAGTAGAGTTCTAGCGATATCGGTAGTAAAATAAATTATTCTACTTTATTATTTAAAAAGAACTTTAAATATAGGAGTAAATATATACGAGTAATAGTCTTAATATAAATATTAAACCTTCGTCTATTTTTCAACTTTTTTTCTTCTATAATATCTTATTATCTTCTATATATATAAACTCCTATATATTACTATTAATAACTATATTATATTTAGATTTTTATTGATTTATAATAGTCTCGGTCGTATCTCTAATCTCTTTTTTCGAGGTTATAAGTATTATATATATATTCCGTACGTAAGATTAGAGTTAATATATTATAATTTAAATAAATCTTTCTTTTCTTCTTTTAAATTCTTTCTTTAATCTTATAATTATTATAATATTTATTTTATTTTTAAATTATTAGTTCTATACTTTATTTTATTAACGATACGTATATAACTAAATTACTTTAATATTTAATATATTAATTTAATCTTTATAATATATAATATTAACGATAGTATTTAGATATTTAATATATCCCCGATTCTCGCTCTTTATAAAATAACCGCCCGCTCTACTTTTATTCCGCTTTTATTCGTATTTTTATACCTCCGTTACTTTAAGTAGATAAACCTAAATAATTACGTCCTATATAATAAAGTATTATATATAAAATATATAAAATATATTTATTATATAAAGAATAAGTATTTATATAATTTTATATATCGTTTATATTTTAAAATTAAATTATATTAACGTATCTAGATTCTTTTTAAATTATATACTTTTATAACTTTTTTTTAACTATTTAGAACGTCGAGGCCCTAATAAATATCTTCGCTAATATATTATTAAATATACGAAAGATATTATAACCTTCTTTCGGGAGATTAAATTTAAAAATAACGATATTAAAAGAGCGAAGAATATATTATAACTAATATCTCGGTTTATTATAAACGTCGAGGGTATAGATAATATCTTTTATATTTTAATAAATTACTATGGTTTAAATATAATTCGTATATTAATAATTTTTTAGGGAGGGATTATTACCCGGGATATAAATATACTTTAAAATAAAATTATATAATATTAATTTAACGATTTATTTAAATCGACGGACGAAGATAAAATCGACGATAAAAACGAAAACGAAGTTAAAAATAAAGTTTATACGTATTATATATAAAACGCCTCCGAATATAATTCTTCTCTCGGCTTTAATCCCGTTATCGACTAATTTAATATACCTATTTTTAACGATCTCGATAATATCGATTTTCTTTTTCTTTTTAATAGTATATAACGAGTTATAATATCTAAATATTAAGTTTTTTTAATAAAAAATACCGTTATTTATTTTAATCCTTTTAAGAGTTACTTTTAATATAACGATATAAAGAGTATAAATCGCTATATATTAAAAAAAGTAATATCTTTTTATAAGACTTTTAAAGAAAAAGTTAATAATAAAATTAATAATTTTAATTTTAATCTTGATTCTATTTTTAATTTTTATTTTCTAATTTAATTCCCCGGCCGCGTTTATATTTATAAATAACCGAGTTTTAATATTAAAAAATCTAGTCGCTTTAGATATAAACCTACCCGTAAATACTTTATTAATTATAAAGATATATCTCGCTCGAAGTCTATTAATAAAAAATAGTTAGTAGTAGTTAATAATTTTAATATTTTCTTTTCCTACTCTTTATTTCCTATATCTTTTTTATTTTCGTATTCTCTTCGAATATATCTCGTAGTTTTATTATATTGTTTAAAGTATTTATATTAATTTATTTATTAAAGGTCTTTAGTTATCTTAATTATTTTATAAAATAAAGTACCTCGCCTTTTCTTTTTTTCTTTTTTAGTACTTTTTTTATTTCTTATTCGTTCGTATTAACTACTAATTCCGGTAGAGGTATATTAAGAATCGAAATATCACTCTACCGTTAATAATACGGCTTTAGAAGCGATATATAAAAAATATTATAAATATAATAATTAATTAATAATCCTAGGCGGTATGTTTATATTTCGACGATATCTAAAATCTTAAATAGTCTAATTATTTTATAAGAGAGTTTCTTATTTAATTATTTTTATATTAAGTTTTTAATTAATATTAATATAAAGTTATTTATATTAAATGATTTCGGTTTATATTTTCTATTATAGCTACGTTTCTACGCCTCGATTATAATAATTTATACTTTTATTAAATACTCTCTTAAAGTATTTAATTTTTTAATTCTTTTTTATACCGACGATATTTCTCCTTTATACGTCTCGCCCTTAAGACGCGGTTTAAGAGATAAATTATAACTATATATAATTATAAATAATATTTATTATAATATATTTATTTTATTATAAATAAAAATACTACCTAGTTATTTTATTTACTTAAATAAAAGGTTCTTAAATAATATTCTAGGATTTAGTTTTAACGTTTTATCTAATTATCCGTTTACGAATAAAATATAGTATTTAGACACTTTTTAATTTTTATTAAATAATATATCTTTAATTAAAATTTACTCGTAAAGATAAAATCTTTATTAGAAATAATCTTATTAAAAACTCTAAACTTTAAGATAACTTCTTCGAATATCAATTTTGTTAATTTTATAAAGTCGATTATTTTAATAATTTTAATATATTATAATATTTTTATATATTTATTTATAATTATAAAGACCGTATTATAAATATATTTATATTATTTATTTAGAGGTAAATTAATAATAAAATTTATTATAATTTTCTCTTACGACCCCGTAGGATATAATAAAAAATTAATCTCGTTATAAAGATAATATTAATATAGCTTAACCCGCTAGTATATATTATATTTATTAATATATTCTTATATATCGGCTTTAAGAGTATTTTAGAAATATTTTCTAATAAATAACTTTATTATTTTCTTAATATTAAAGTACCTCGTTAAGATATTATTATAATATCGTTCTAATAACTCTTCGCGGATTAATTCTTTTTTAGATATATAGATCTTATTATTATATTTAAGAATTAATATAAAATCTAAAATTTATACTCCGGCGGAATACTAGTAATCCGTCTATATAATTTCGGCGATTCTTATTTATAAGAAGGAATTATCCTTTTATAAAGCGCGAATTATTTTAATTATTAATAAACTTTTAGTATTATAAACTATTTTATAAAATAGTATTAATTTAATAATAATATATAGAATAAATAGTTTATATTTTATAGTTTTAGCGATAAAGTTAAATAATTTCTCTACTATATCGTAATCGATTTAAATAAATATCTTATTTAAACTCTTTAGAATTTCTTATTTAGATATTAATTTTTTAAACCTAGATAAATATATTATTAAAGAATATATCTTTTTTATAATAAATCTTAAAGACCTTAATAACGTAAATTTTATATATATTGAATTTTATATAATATCTATAGATATACTATTTAACGCCGGCGAAGTACTATTTATATCTAAATCTTCTATATCTACGAATATATATTATATTATAGCGAAAATAAGGCCTTAACTAATACTTTTTAAATTTAATAAATTTTATTATAATATAAATAATATATTTGAAAATAACGTGAAAGAAGAAAAATAAAGTATCGAATAATTTATAAAGAAGAGACTAATATAAAGGAGGATATAAAGGTAAATATAAAGAAAGCTTATTAATAGGAGAATAAAACCGCCACCGATATAGAGGGGGGAGAGGGCGGCGACGCGATAATAAAAGAAACGGAAAATACTAAATAAATAACGTAATTATTAGTAGTAGAATTACTTTTTAATAATAAAGAATACGAGTAAATATACTCGTTATCGCGTTAGGAACGAATATAGAGGATAATATCCGTCCTAAATAAATTTAATAAATAGGAAAGAATCGACGAATTAAGGCGATAAATTTTATAAATAATAATTAATATTATAAACTCGTATATCGAAGGATTATACCGAATTATAATTATATTAGAAAAAGAGGTTAATAGATTAAAAGAGTAACTCGCGATATAAATTAAAAATAATATAGATGACTAAACCGATATATCGATTAAATATAATTTATCCGCCGGAAGTTTATCTCTTTTTTCTTTTTTTTCTCCTCCTCCTCCTCCCTCTCCTTTAGTAGGAAGATAGAGCTAGGGAAATTTATTTAAAGATATCTTCATAATAAGAGGGGCTACTACGTAGAATCTTTAAAATTTAAAAAAAGAAATAATAAAGAATTTAAGAAGAATAAAATAAATCCTTATATAAATCGAAGATCCTAAAGAACGAGAGCGTATAAAAGGTATAAAAAGCGAGGAGTTAATTATAAAAATTCGGTCTACTCGGACTAAATATATTAAAGAGATTATAGTAACGAATCGACTAAAAAATAAGGATATATTTTTATAGGTAGTAATAATAGAAACTAGGGAGATATTAGAATACGAGATATTATAACTAAAAAAGAAGTATAAATTAACGAGGGTCCTACGAAAATCGTTCCTAGTTATAATATACGGGGTTAAGATCCCACAGCGTAAATAAACGACCTAATAACTATATAAGAAAAAATCGAAGAAGATAATTAGATTCTTTATCTAGGGTTAGAGATTATAGGAGTAAAATAAATATCTAGCGCGTTAAGATCGGCGGCGGATAAAATAAAGAAATAATATTTATTATTAATAATAAATACCGCTATACCGGAGATAACGGATAAAATAATTAAGAAAGAAGTAGTAGATATATATTAAGAGATAAAGATGACCGAGAAATATAATTAATCGGCCTTATCGATCCAGTACTATAGGTACTAGGGGTACGGATATATAACTATTATATATAAAAGAAGAATACGGTATATAGAGTATAAGTAAACTTATAATACGCGTAATTATAATATAATAGCCCTAATAACGAAGAAGGTTTACGCGGTATATAATAGAAATAATTATACCTCCTATAATCCGACCTATTTATTCCGCGCTAAAAAGAAAAAGTAAATAAAGTAAAAAGTAGTTAATAAAGGAGATCTTTATAACTTTTAAAGACCGAACCGGCCGAAGGAAACTAATAAATAAAGGAGAGTTAAAGAATAAAAACTCAAAAAAAGATAATATAAAAGAAAAAGGCCTAGGGGTACGAAACCGGGGTTAAAATATAAACTATATTTATAAAAGACCTAAATAACGGGGAAAAAAGGAGAGATAAATTCGAAAAAAAAGTTAGAAGATACGGTATCGGTATTATAAACTCGATTCGAGTAAATTAAGGTTAATAAACGGACGCCTAAATTTATTAAAAAGACTAGGATTTAAAAGAACCTAAATCGAATTCGGGTTTTAATGTAAAATATATTAAATATAAAATCTAAACTAGATCTAGATTCTTAAATAAAGAATATTAACGTAGAAGATTAAAAAAGAACCGATTATATAAAAAACGGACTAGTAATTAATAACTATATATAATCGTAGTCTTATAATAAAAAGAAAATAAAGGTTTTAATCCTAAATAATATATACGCCTAGGCGATAGAGTCGGAAGATTTTCTTTATGAAAATAAATACTATCTACGGAGTAACCCGTAATTAGTTAAGTATTTTAACTAGACGCGAGTATAAATTAATTAATTAATTAATCAAATAATATATTATTTAAAAAGTTATTTTAATCTTTATAATTAAAATAATATAAAGAATTATCTCTTAAATTACTTTTCCTAGATTAATACGAAATTAAGAATTTAAAAGATAAAAATCCTATTATTTAATATATTCAACGATTATTTAATTATTTAATATTCATAAAACTCTTTAAATTATTATAATCGGTTAAAACTTTTATTTTATATAAATTACTTTTAAGGTAGTATCGTTATTATTTAAATATTATAATAATTATAAAGAGCTCTTTATTATAAATCTTATATCGAATTTCTAGATCTTATATTTTATAAAACTAGAAAACGATAAGATATTATTTGTTATTATTTTATAATTATATTAAAATCGTAGTTATAATAAAATTAGAAGTATTTATCTTAATCCGAATTTTTAATTCTAGATTAAAATATACGAGAATAAATATATATAAAAATAAATTACGAAGTAAATAAAACGTTTACTCTAATTCTTTAAATTATTTAAATAAACTAAATTTTTTATTATCTTAACTACTTTTTAATAAACCCGTTAATAAGTTTATTATTTATAAATAATAATAAATAAATCGTCGATAAAAATTAATAGAGCCTAAAAATATTTATATATTATAAAAGGACTTTAGTTTTAGTTAGGACTAAATCTTATTAATTCTATATTCCTTTATCGACATATCTTCGGTATTTATAATAAATTTTAGAAATTTAATTAATTGAGTACAGGATTTATATTTCTTAAAACTCGCGAATAAAGAATATTTTTATAAACGTTTAAATATTTATTATACATAATCTATATACTCCTCTTTTAAATTTAAATAAATTAAGATTTTATTTAAATAAATAATATAAAATATATTTATTAAACCCGCTAACGATTTATTAATATAAATTTAAAAAATAATAAATATATTCGTTAAATTAAATAATATTATTATATATTCGAAAAGGTTATATTATATACGAAATATTATCTTCTATTTATCGCCTTCTTTAATTTTTATTCGATAATAAATATCTTTCAAATTAAATTTTATAAATTATATAATATTATTTAAGCGGTCTAGCGTCTTACTAATTAAAGATAATAAATAATAATTCTTAATAATAATTTTATTAAGACCTCGGTAGTCGATATATAATTATAATTCGTTATCTTTTTTTAAAATAAAAAGAATAGGAGTCTTTATAAAAATTACGGAGTATTTAATTTAACCCTTTATTAAAACGTCGTTTAGGTATCTCTTTAACTTTATTAATTTTTGATTTAATAAATTATAAAGCGGCCCGTATAGCGGGTTACTCTTTATATTAATTTATAACTCGATTTAAAAGGTCTTTAATTATATTAAATAAATAATCCGAAAAGAACTTTTATATTAATATATTTATTAAATAAATTTTTTTATATTTATTTTATAATTTCTTAATTTACCTTTTTAAATAAGGTATTATATATAAAATCTTTTTTTTATTTATTCGAAAGTTTACGGGTATTAAATAGAACGTAGTCTCTATATTATAAATTTATTCTTAATAATTTTACGAATTTTTTATATAATATTTTTTTAGTTTTAATAATTATAAATTACTTTAATTTATAATAAAATTAATTTAATTATAATTTATAATATTTAAAATATTTATAATAATATAAAAATAAGTATAAATTCTTAGTAGGAAAACTAGTCTTTATATTTAGATAATAAAATTTATTTTTAAAGAGTTAGAGCGAGGGCTTTAAACCTCCTATTTCTAAAAAAACTCCGGAGTACCGGAAATTATAATATAATACTATAATATAAATAGCGTAACTAGGCCGTATACTCTCTTTATAGGATTTATATATTATATTTAATAACTACTATAAAGCTAGTCTTAATATAATATAGTATATACTAATATTAATTAAAACTTTAATTTAGATTCGAGATCAACTATTCCGTATTTAATAAAAAATAACTATATATTTATTACGAGAAATAGAATTAATTTTAAAAGATTATATACTAAATTAATTAAAATAAGAATTTAATTAATAATAAAAATAAATTAAATAATATAATTAATAAGTAAAAAGATATATATAAAGGTCTAGGTACTTCTAATCCTAATATACGATTTTATACTAGGATTATTCTTTTCTCGTATTTAGAATAACTTATTCTATAATATTTATATCGTTATCGACGATAATTATAATACTAAATCGGAGGCTAGTTAATTTAATTAAATAGACTCTTATATTATATTTAAATAATTTATAATAAAAGTAAATTCTATATTTCTTATAAATAAGTTTAATAATTAGGGTTTTTATAAATTTATTTTTAATAATAATTTAAATCGAGTCGAGATTTATTAATTCTTTAAATAAAAAAATAAGAGTTAATATAATAATAAAAATAAAAGTACTCCTTATATTAAAGCGAGTTATAAGAGTAAAAATAAATAAACTTATAATAAATCTTTTTAAAATTTATCTTAATATAATAAAAATAATACTCTAACGAGATAGATAAAATTTAATTTACTAAAGTTCTTAATTAATTTCGGAGTATATATAGATATATTTATTAAATATATATAATTATTAATTATTAATTTTCATTTTAAAGATAAAGATTTATTAAGTAATATAATTAATATTGTATTTTATAATATTAATGATAGATTCTTTCTTTATTTAAGAATATTCTTTTTTTTAAAAGAGAAGGTTAAAATATTTATTAAAAAGTATAAAGTCTTATTTAAATTCTCTAGTATAATTCCGAGTATCTTCTTATTTAAACGGGTTATTATATATTTCTCGTAATTTCTTTCGTTAATTAGTAAAGTTTATTAAAGTATAAAGATTATTTTTTAATAATAATTTATTAAATTAAAGGATTTCTTATTAATAATTAATTCAAATTCTATATAAATAATCTTATTATTATTAATAAAATCATATTTATAATTAATATATATTTATTATATTAATATTTACTTTTCTATATCTAATTTATCCTAATTCTCTTTATATTCCGAGATATTTAGAAACCTTTTGGATCTAGGAGGTATTTAAGATTATAAAGGGGTAAATATTTAAATATTTAAAAAAGAAAACGAGCGTAGGTTTATAATAATAATATTATTAATAATATTCTTATCGAATATATAAAGTAGGGGTTAAGGTATAATTTAAATTATAATAAATATAACCTAAATTATTACTTAAATAATAATATAAATTAAAAATTATATATTATCGAGTATACCTATAATATTTTTAAAGAAGTTAGAGATATTATTGAAATCTAGGCCTAGATTTGACCGAGATTTAGGAAAGTATAATTTTAATATTTCGACTATTTCTATTATCATTTATTTAATTTAGATATAGTTAAGATAAATTTAATTTAATTTAATTTAATTATACTATACTTCGTTTATTAATAATTTATGAAATATATAAAATACGTAAAATATACTAATAAAATAATGATTAAATAAGATTGATTTTCCGGATTTATTAATTTTTAGTTTATATAGTATAAATTATAATAAAATTTTGAAATTCCGTCGTTACCTAGATAAAAACTTTAATAAAAATCTTATTCGAGTTAATTAATTCTATATTATATCTTTTATTTTATTTATAAAGAAATTTAATAGAATTTTATATTTCGATATTAATTACCGAGAGCTAAATATTATTTTTATAAAGAATAAATACTTTTTACTTTTAATTTTAGAAATTTTAAATTAAATAAATCGTATTAAGATATTTTCTAAATTAGAAATTATATTTATTTTTAATTACCTCCGTATTAAGGAGGGCAACGAAGAATTTATAATATTCTATACTTAATTCGATTTATTCCAATATTATATTATATTATTTAAATTGTATAATAATTTTATTTCATTCTAGTATTAAAATTATAATACTCTTTATAAATTTCACGATAAGATTTATATAATATATCTCGATAATATTTTAATTTATAGTAAGATTAAGGAAGTAAATAAAATTTATATTAAATATATTCTTTAGATACTCCGTAAAGCGGTATTCCAAATAAATATTACTAAATATAATTTTTATATTAAAAAAATTATATATTTAGGATTATCTATTATTAAAAAGATTAAAATAATCTTAAGAAATCGAGAAAATACTAGATTAGCCGTAACTAGTTAATATTAAGAATATATAAATTTTTCTAGAATTCGCTAACTTTTATCGGCGCTTTATTTATAAATTTAATATATTTATTATATTATTTATAATTTTAATTAAAAAAGATACCCTCTTCGAGTAAATTATATAATATTAAGTAATTTTTAATATTTTAGAAAAGAGTTTTATTTTTACTACTCTTTTAATCTACTTTAACCTCTATTAGAAAATTATAATAAATATATATATTTAATTCTATATTTAGAGCGATCTTATTTTAATATAATAATTAAAATATTCTTTATTTTATAATTCAATTTTCAAAGAAATATAACTTTATAAAATATAATTATAAAATTTATAATAAAGAGTTTATAATAAACGCTTGTATATTTAAAGAATAATATCTTAAATTAAAGGAACTTACTTTTTGTATCGAAATAATATCGAATTATAAAAATTTTAAATATTTGATTTTATCTAGAGTATTATCTCGTTATTAAACAGAATAAAACGAGTTTTTATCCCGTTTTAATTATAAGATTACTCGCTAGTATATAAGAAAAACTCCTAATATATTAATAAATTACTTAAGAGGCCTCTTTAAAAAAAGGGGATTAATTAAATTCTAAATATTAATATTAATACTAAATTATATTAAAAAGAAAAAATCTAACTCTAGTAATTCTTAAAGACTATATTTATAATATATTACTAAACGTAGCGACGTTAACTTTAGTTTTAATAATAGATTTAAAGATTTTTATTTAAATTTTCTAATTATACTTCGTATTAATTTATATAACCCCGATAAAGCTCGGTAAAAATATTAATTCGGAATTATAAATCTTATTTATATTTTACAAGCCCGAATTAAATAGAAATTAACTTATTAATTTAAATAAAATCTTATATAATACTTTAATTTATTAATTATAAAATATAGTTAATTAAGCCGATTAATTCGCTTTAAAAGTCTTAGAAATACTATCTTTTTCAATATATTATTATAACGGAATTTCCCTCGCTAAATACGAAAATAAGGATATATTAATAAAGCGAGAAACTACTTAAATAGAAAAAAAAACGGATATAAAATATATATAGAAAATATATATTTAGTACCTCGACTCTTCTTATACGGGCTCTATATAAATAGTATTAAATAAATATTAAAGAATTAATACGTAAAATATACTATACTAGACTAGCGCTATATTAATATAAAGTTTAAAGTTTAGGTTAATACTCGTAGAGTTAGAAACTAGAAAAATATCGAAAAATATATTTTATATATATTCAACGTATAAATTTTATATCCGTTATACTTTTCTATTTAAACGGTCTCTTCGCTTTACCGATATATAGTTCTCTATTTCCAAGAAAAGAGATATATTTTAAATTCTAGTAAACTATACTTTCGTCTAATCTAATTAATTTATAATAATATCGTAGGTAGTTATTTCGTCGGTAAATCGAAAACCGGTTTTAATAGTTTAGGGTTTAAAAATAAACTATCTCGAGTATTTAAAATAAATTTAAAATACCCGAATAATTTTAAATAAATATCGAGCGCCCGTCGAGTACCCTTTAAATATTAGGTCGCTCGACGGGCGCTCGATAAATATTTAAAATTATTATAAAATAAATATCGAGTTCTTTATAAATATAATTTAAACTTAAAATTTTAAAGATTTTAATTCTAGAAAATTATATAATTTACTACCTAAAACTTTTAAAAATCTTAATATTTTATAATTATTTTTATCGACGGTAGTAACTCTTTAAAATTATTTTTAATACTAGTCAATTTTAATTCTCGGAATCGATCGATTTAAGCGAAATTCTCGCGGGGGTAATACGTAGGTTATATATTATAATATATACTAGGGTATATACTATAATATATAATAATAATAGGGGTATAATAACGATAAAATTATAATTATAAATAGAATAAAGTTATAACTATAAATAAAATAAAATTATAAATAAAGACTTAAATTATAAATAAAAGTTATAAATAAAAGTTATAAATAAAAGTTATAAATAAAAGTTAAAATTAATAGTAAATTTTTAATTTAGCGCCCGTTAATAGTTAATTTAGATTTACTCGAGAGATACCCGAGTAATTTTAGGCTCTTTAACTATATACCTCGGGCTTTTATTAAATCGGTAGATAAATATCGTATTTAAGACTTTTAGGGCGCCCGCCGAGTATATTAAATTATAATCGAGTTACTTTTCATTTTACCGACGTTAAATTATATTAAATATTACGAATTAATTAGTCGGGTCTATTAATAACCTAATATCTATATTATTATCTAATAATTCGTTAGGGATTATTATATATATCGAAGAATTAAATCTTCTCGTTAATATATTTAAAAATAATTACGTTTATTACCGCCCCCGTAATAATATTAAAGAGATATCTCGATAGATTATATAAATTCTCTACTACTTTATACCTTTATAGGAATTATTTATTAATATATTCTAATTTTCGTAGACTATAAAATTAATATACGGTATTTAATATTAATTATATTAATAAAAATAAACGAGATAAAAAAAAACTTTCTACTAGAATATATAGAAGTTTTATAAATAACTAAATATCTTTACGTCGATAAAACGAAAAGTAGCTCGATTATTATTTAGGGCGCTCGATAAATATTTTAAAAGTTTTAAATACGATATTTATCTATCGACTCGATAAAGATTTAAAGTATATAATTAAAGGGCCTAAAATTATTTAGATATATATTAAATAAATTTAAATTAACTATTAACGGGCGCTAAAAAAAGAGTATATTATTAATTTTAATCTTTATTTATAATTTTTATTTATGATATAGGCTTTTATTTATAACCCTATTTATAATTATAACTTTATTTTATTTATAATTATAGTTTTATTTCATTTTTAGTTATAATTTTATCGTTATCGTACCTCTATTATCATCGTATATTATTATATATACTTTAATATATACTTTAATATATAGTTCACGCCGGGTTAATATATAGTCTACGTATTACCCCCGCGAGGATTTCGCTTTAATCGATCGATTCTAGAGATTAAAATTTACTAGTATTAAAAATAATTCTTAAGAATCGTTACCGTCGATAAAAATAATTATAAAATATTAAAAATTTTAAAAACTTTAGGTAATAAATTATATTTATAAAGAGCCCGATATTTATTTTATAATAATTTTAAGTATTTATTAAACGCCCGTCGAGTAATTTAATACTCGAAGAGTATTTAACGGGCGCTCGATATATAAACCCCGAGTCGTTAAAACCGGTATTCGATTTAAAATAATATTTTAAATCGAGGATCTCAATTTATATAGAGATTTAAAAAGACTTTATATAAATATTTTAAAATTAATTAACGGATATTTATTAATTATTATTCTGAAACGGATATTTAAATCGCGTAATTTAATATTATAATAAAATACTATCTCCGTATATATATTAATTATAAATAGGATAATTAAGTAAAATATTTCCTTAGAGCGGAGTTTTCTAATAATAATAATAATAATTTTAATATCTCAACCTCGTTTATTTTAATTAATTATAATTAATAATAATAAATTAATTTCGAATTCATTAAATTTTTACTTTAAGATTTTACCGCCTAAACTTATATTTATTTAATTATTATTAATAAATTCGCGACGTAAATAGAAATCTTATATAATATCCTCTATAAAGAGATATTTATTATTTAGATTATTTATAAATTCTCGATTAACTAACGAAGGCGCTTAAATTCGATATATTTAATAAACGATTAAATATAACTAAATATTCAAAATCTAAATATTATATACTTTTTAGTTAAATTCGACGATTATAATATTAACCCCTTCCGAGTCTTTAAAATTTTCGATAATCTTTTTATAATTTAATTAGATTTCTCGTATTTTATAAATATTTACCCCGTTTTTTATACTAATTTATTATAATTAATAATTATTAACTCTTTACTTAAATAAATCTAGTTTATTCGAGAATTTATAATTAGTGAAAATAATTAACGTAAATAGTACGTTAATAATATTTTAAACTCTAAATAGAATCTTTATTATAATTTATTCCTATTAAAATATTATATTAATTATATTAATTATATTATTATATAAATATCTTTCTAATACTTTACCCGTTGTTAATAATTTATTAATAAATGTTATATCTCGAATCCTAGCGGCGCCGGTCTCTACGAATTATTATATACTATTTAAAAATATTAATATTGAAAATCTCTATTATTTTCGTATTAATCCGAGTTTTAAGAAGTTAACCCCCGCTTATACTTTAATTTATTCTTTATTCGTTATTGTTACCTTATTTATCGTTCTATATCGACTTCGATTAATACTTTATATTATTATATAATTAAATAGTATTTTATAACCTAGCTCTATTATTATAGTTTATAAATAATAACGCTAGCGCCTAGTCTTATTTATATACCGCCGCTTATTTCTTAATCTACTCTTTATTCGTTATTATTATTATAATTAAGCGTTTCGTATTAACTCTAACTAATCTTTCGTATAATTATATCGATAAGTAATATCTTTACTCTATTTTCTTATTTATCTCGTAGGAGCTCGATCTTAAAGAGAGAGTTGTTATTATTATAATATAACTTTATTTAATTTATCCTAGTTAATTTATTTTAGATTTAATTTAGATTTAAACTAGTTTCTTTATTTTTATCTTAATATAACTAGCATAAGAAATAAATAAAAACTCTATATACTAGTTTTTATTTAAATAGTCGCTAGCTTTACTCTAATTTTCATTCTTTATCTTTTATTTTAATTTACTTTCATATTATAATTAAATTTTTATTCTAATAAACCTAGTTTTAAATTTAATAAATATATAGATATTAATTTTATTTCTTAATAATAAATCTTTACCTTAATAAATCTAGTTTATCCGAGAATCTATAATTACCCAAAATAATTAATATAAATAGTATATTAACGATATCCTAAATTCTAAATATAACCGTCGTTATAGTCTACTCTTATTAAAGTACGACTTTAATTAAGAGAGTTATATAGTTATATAAATATACCTTTTAATACTTTACTTGTTATTAATAATTTATTAATAAATATTATATCTCGAATCCTAACGCCGTTAGCCTCTACGAATTATTGTATATTATTTAGAGGTACTAGTATAAGAAACCTCTACTATCTTCGTTTTAATCCGATTTTTAAAAAGTTAATCCTTATTTATACTCTAGTTTATTCTTTACTCGTTATTATTACCTCGATTATTACTTCGTTTTAACTTCGATCGATACTTCGTATTATTATATAAATAAATAGTACTTTATAACCTAGCCTCGCTATTATTATTTATAAATAATAATAATAATATCTAATTTTATTTATATACCGTCGTTTATTTCTTATTCTATTTTTTCTCCGCTATAATCGTTATAATTTAATATTCCGTATTAATCTCGATTAATACTTCGTATAATTATTATAATAAATAATATATTTTACTCTACTTCGTTATTTATCTCTTAGGAGCTCGACTTTAAAGTAGGAGTTATTATTATAATATAACTTTATTTTAATTAATTAACTTTAGTTTAAATCTAGTTTATTAGAATATCGAAGTATAGAATTATTTAATAATTATTTACTAAGTAGATATTTAGTAATATTTAGTATTAAAGTCTTATATATATATTTACTCTTATCCTCTATAGATAATTAATTAAGAAGTATTTATATTTATTTATATTCAATAAATTATAAGCCCGGGCTCTACGTATATATTTATTATATATTTACTATATTATTATAATATTAATAATAATAACACGATATTATAAATTTATTATAACTATATCTAGAGCGTACTAGATTACGCTAGTAAGAAAGATTTAGATTAGGGTTTTAGTATTTAGAATATAATTCTACCGGCCCCGTCTTTACTAGGGAATAATTTAATAAATTATAATATATAACTACTAGAAAGTAGTTAACTATATTATATAATATACGCTAGAGAGTAGTTAATCGTTTATTAAGAAATTACATATCGCTAGAAAATAACTAATTATTAGAAATTATTATAACTAGAGAATAATATATTACTAGAAAATAACTAAAAACGACTAATACTAACGTACTCTTTATATATTTAAATAAAACTTTAAAGAGGTAGTTATATATAATAATTCTTTATTATTAGAAATTGAGGAAGTAATTAAATATAAATAATAATTATAACTCGAATTTATATAGGTAATAAATTCCTATTATTAAAATATTTATTAAAGTAACTCGTTTTTATACTCTCCGTTTATCGATTTATATTTAAATAAGTCTTAACTATACTACTCTTTAGTTTTTAAACTACGTCGTTCGGAACGATTGCGATAATAGCGATTATTAAAATAGAAATAACAATCTACTAAACCTAAATTATCTCGTTTTACGATTAAATAGTAATAAAAAAATTCAAATATTCATAACTTATATATTCTAACGAACTTAGTATACGATTAAGAAGATTTATATTAAAGTATATAACGATAAAAGATACGACGATAAAATATATAAATATTATTATCGATTTAATTCGCTAGTTATCTTTATTTATTTTATAAACCAGTTAGCGCTAGAATTATTTAATAATACTAAATTAATTTGTCCTAACTCCTCGAATATTATAATTATATTATATTATTTAAAAGTTATTCGGGTATTCGATAAAATCGAAAAATTCAATTTTATAAAAAGTTTCGTCTACTAGAAATAAGAAATACGTAATAATTATAATATTATAGATTTATAGAAATACCTCGAAGATTCTTTTATTAGGACTCTAGAACTAGATACTAGTAAACCTAATTATATAATCGAATCTACGTATTAATAATTCAGCGATAATAAGATAATCTATAATATTCTTCGTTATATCGTTAGTCTAGTAACGTACGTAAAGGTTAAAACTAAAAAGATAACTCTATAAACCTAGATAATAATTATAGATAAATTTAAATCCTATAACTCCGGCTATTTATATACTATTTTAAATAAACTCGATTAATTTACTATTTCTTAATACGATAGCCCTAGTTATTATATTAATAAATTTTAGATTATTTATAACGAGTTTTATAGAATTAAATACTTTAATTTTAATAATAATATTATTATCTCGTAATTCTATCGTAATCTTAATATTTTATATTAATAGTATTACGAATTCTTCGCCGAAGACTATAATTTATTTATTATTAATAATATAATTAAGATATCTCTTAATATAGTAATTTTTTACTTTTATAATAACTCTATATCTATAGACTATAAAGTCAATACTAGATAATTTTCTCTCGTTATTTATATTATAATTTAATAGCGAGTTTAGAGTATTAACGAGGAAAAGATTATTCGATTTTATTTATACTATACTAATTTCGTGAGACGAGTTAAGTATTATACTATCTATAATAAATTATAATATAATAAAAATAGTTATAATATTTAACGTAACTATAGCCGCCGCGGTCGAGGTAACTATAATAATAGAAATAATAAAGAAAATAATAATATTATTAAAAATAAGAATAATGATATAAATAAAAATAAATCGCTCTATAAACGGGCTAAAGTCGATATCGAAGGAAATATAAAGTTTCACTATACTTTAACTAGTATTATCTCCAATATCTCTAAACTCTAAATATTCGATATTAGTTATATTAACTATATTATTTATAATCGCTTTATATTTATAAAATATACTAAACTCAAGAGTATTAATAATATTAATAACTCTAAAGGTAGACTAATATTATATAATAACGAAGTTATTTAATATATAATATATAAGCGATAATAATTTTTAAAACTATAAATGAATAATATTATATATATTTCTAATAATAGTTTTGAATTTATATTATATACTAAATTTCAACGAGTTAATTATATACTAGACTTTATTTAAATTTTTCTTTTAATTGGATTTAAAAATGTTATTATAATTCTCTAAAATTTTAATCTCTATATCCTATATATATATATATATATAACTAATCCTAACTCACTCTATTTATTATAAATATTAAAGTCTTAATTTTATAATATAAAAGACTTGGTTACCTAGGTAATAATAATATTATATAATTATCTTAAATAATTAATAAAACTAACTTATTCAAAATTAAAGAGAATAATAATTACGAGATATATAACGTTATTAAAATATATATATATTTATATGAATATGACTTGCGATAGAGATAATTTGAATATAATATTATTTATAACGGTATTATTAACCTAAGAGTTTATAATTTCAATTTTATAATTATCTTTATTAATAATAAGTATTAATATAGTTATTACTACTTTATTCTTTATAAAATAAATATCTTTAATATCTTTCGTAGTTTTAAAAGTATTAAGGAATATAGAGATTATAAAATCTATTATCTCTATACTACGCTACGGAATAAGAAAGAGAATTTTAACTTTTTCGAAAACCGAGGAAGGGAATTCAAAAAATTAGGATAAATATTAATATAAAAAAATTCTCTTCCTTAAAGAAGAGAAGAGAATAAAGTAAAAAAGACCGATTCTCTTCTTTATTCCACAGCGTAGTATAGAGATATTAGATTTTTATATATTAACGGCGAGTTTATTAATTATCGTTTCGAATATAATATTATTTAAAACTAATCTATCTCTAGTAACCTCTAAATATATAATATATTAGAGCGCGTCGGTTAAATCTTATTTAAGAAAGTATATACCCTATTAATTAATAACGGACTCAATTATAAATTTATTCTAAAATTTATATCTACGGCGAATCAACTACGAAATCGATCTCTTATTACTATAATAAATATTATACTCTACTAGAACTTTATTAGAATAAGCCCTAATTTATTATATTTATATTATACTATATTAAGACTAGCTTTATAGTAGTTACTAAATATAATATATAAATTTTTTAAAAAGAATATACGGCGTAGTTATATTATTTATATTATAGTATTATATTATAATTTCCGGTACTTTAGAGTTCTTTTTAGAAATAAGAAATTTAAAGCCCTCGCTCTAATTCTTTAAAGATTGATTTTATTATTAAGATTTTATATTTATTTTTATATTATTATAAATATTTTAGGTATTATAATTTAATAATTTTAATCTTTTTCAACTTTTTTTAAGTAATAATCCGTTAAAAGTTTTTTTTTTTTTTTTTAAGAAATAATCGTCTCGAAGGCGAGATATAAAGGACTAATACTCTAAATAAAAATATAAAAGATTTATTATAAAATATTAATTTAACGGTAAATTAATAATTTATAAAATTAAAATATAAATAAAAGCCCTCGAAAAAAAGGCCTTTATTATTATAATTTAATAAAATATCGAAAACCTATAATATATTATCGTAGATAAAGGAGATAAGGAAATTGAAGATAATTTTTAAAAATTAAATATAAAAGATAAAAGCGGCTTAATAATAAATCGTAATTAAATTAATCTTAATATAAATTAAAGTAATTTGTAATTATTAAGATTATAGGATTTTTATACGAAAAATTAGTAAAAATTATCGAGAATAAATTTATAATATAGAGACTACGTTCCGTTTAACGCCCGTAAACTTTCGAATAAACGAAAAAAAGATTTTATATATAATACCTTATTTAAAAAGGTAAATTAAGAAACTATAAAATAAATATAAAGAACTTTATTTAATAAATATATTACTATAAAAGTTCTTTTCGGATTATTTATTTAATATAATCGAGGAATTTTTAAACCGAGTTATAAATATAAATCTTAAATATTAATATATATATTAAAGGAATAATTAATTAATATAAGATTTCGATATTTATTTTAATACTTTAGAAACCGAGTTACCTCTTTATAATAAAGAGTAATAAATAATTTATTTAATAACCCGTTTAAGATTTAATATTTTAAAAGAAATTAACCGAGCCTAAAATATTCCTATTAAACGAACTGAACATCGGCAAGTCCGGAAAAACAGTTCTGCAAAATCGCTGCTTAATCGGTGCAAAATGCGCATTTTGCAGCCTTGGCAAATCTTGGCGCCAAGATTTTTAAGTTAGAGTTAAGGTCTGCGCGGGAGCGCTAAACTTAATCCTAAAAGTAGCTTTATAGCCCTATAGGGCAACGCTAGTAAAAATCTAATTAAAAATTCGGAATCTAGGCTAAAAATAGATTTAGTAAAATATTTATATTCCTATATAGGGGCCCTAGTCTAGATGCTATTAAAAGTTAAAGTCCAAAAAAAAAAAAAAAAAAAGTTGCTAAATCGGTGCCATATCGCTGCTTAATCGGTGCATAATATGTTTAGAATGTGGAACATGAGCAGATACGCATTTCCAGCATTTTATGTAATTTCGGTGCAAAATGCGCAAAAATCGGGGTTTCCTAAGTTGCCGATGTCCTTTCCCTATTTATATATATTAATATATTACTTATATAGAATTATAGAGGGGAAAATACGTATTATTTTTAATCGTATTTATATATTTAGATTTACCTTTAAGTTTATTTTTAGGTTTATTTTTAAATTTACTTTTAAATTTAAATTTCTATATTTTAAAGACTTTATAAATAATTAAAAATTAATATAAAGATTATAATAAGACCGGAAAGGAGGTAATATATTTATTACTTTATAAAGTCTTTAGATTCCTCTAAGGCCGGTCGCGTCTATTAATAACTATATCTAGATTTATAAATTAATATAAAGATTAAGATAAAGTTAGGATATATAATAAAATAATAAATATTTACCCTTAATTATATCCTTAATATTTTTTTCCTTTATAGGTTTTTTATTTTTTACTACCTACTAATCTTTTATTTAACGAGTAGTTAAGGTATTAAATTCTAGTTTAATATTACTCCTAAATTATCGACGAGTACTAAAAGATATTATATTAATATTTAATATTATATTCGGCGGTAACGGATCCTCGTTTATATCCGAGTCGATTTCCGAGTCCTAGAAAAGATATTCGAATCTTTAATCTATATAATTTCTATATACTACGTTAGAATATTTATAATTATATATTAAATTTTAGTCTAAATATAACGTATACGACCCTAAACCTAAATTAGTTTAATTATTAAAATTATTTTTATCTTTATCTTAATCTACTTCTAGTATTATAAAACTAGTTTAATTTAATTCGTTTAATTCTTTTTATAATATTAATTTTCCTTTCTTATTTAGATTCCTTAGTAGTATTAATACTTTTTTATTCTTCGTACGACCCTCCTCTTTATCCTTATCTTCGAGAATATAAAAGAGTTTATTCTATTTATAATATTAATACGGGTTAATTAAATTAAAGTTATTATATAAATATAAATAATAAATAACCCGATATTTATATTTTATATAAGACTAATCTAATTCTAAACCGTTATTATTATTAGGCTAGTTTTTACGATTATACCGATTATTATTTTACGTTATTTCGTAGGATATTAATAAAGTATATAGTATAAATAACGAATTAAGGGGTTCTCGATTTTATTAATCTTTAAAAGGTATTTAAAGGCGATTTTCATAAATAAAATTAAAGATATTATATCCTATCCCTCCGACTCCTAATAATTAAAGTACGGTTTATTATATTTTATATATTTCGTAAATATAGTTTACCTTAAAATTTATATTAATAATTTTATTTATAATTAAGGATTTACTATAAGGCCTAGTCCCGAATAAAAGGTTTATAATATAAATAATTATATTCAATAAATTAAATTAGTATAATTTATCTTAATCTTTATCCCGGTGATTTTACGTTTATTTTAAATATATCTAATACTATAAATCTATCGCCCTAAAGAGGAGGTATTTACTATATTAAATACGTATAATTAATACTATTAGTAATAGTATTAAGAGTAACGACTTTATTTATTCAACTTCGAGAGGAAGTATAAGAGGTATTTTTTATTAATTAAATTAATATTATTTATCCTAATCTTTATCCTAATAGTTATACTAAATAATAATTAAATTTGTAATACTATAACTCCGATAGTTAGATATATTATTAGGTAGTAGTAAAATTTAATTTAAATCGAACTTACCTAAAGAGATAAATACAGGGATAAATATAAGGATAATAATAATTAACTAGGTTATTAGTAGCTAATTATACCGATCTTTATATATATAATATACTAAACGTGATTTCGAATTAAGATTAATACTTTTCTAATACCGTAGTTAATATAGTTTAGGTATAAGTGAAAGTAAAGTAAAAAATAATAAAAATAATCGGATTTATAATATTAAAAATAGGATTCTTAGTTATTATTCATTTTAGTTTATTCTTCGAAGTTATATACTTTTATTAAAGATCTTTATCTTTCTACGAGCTTTTATATCGTAATATATTAATATATAAACTAATTATTCGTGCTATTATTAAACGATTAATTAGATTATTTTATAATAAAATCGTAAATATTTATTTATTTATTAATCCCTATCGGAATCTACTACTTTAATACTTTATAATAATCTTTATATTAATCCTTAATAAAGATTTTATCTCCTAGCGAAACTCCTTCTCGCTTTAATTATTAATATTTATTTACCCGCCTAATATTTTCGTTAAAATCTTTAATAACTTAATATCCTTCGGCTAAAGAGTAATACGCTTATTATATATAATATATAAATTAATTATTAAATAAATTAGATTTTAATTTATCTAAAAATAATATAAGGAATAAATTTACTAAAGAATATATATATTAGATAATTTTTTATAGTCTTTTATAAAGCGCTAAATATATTACTTTAAAATCGTATATCCTTAAGAAGGTCTTAGTAATAGATTTCGCGGATTAAATATAAAAAGAGTATTTTTAGAATTAATAAATCGAAAATCTTCTAATATTTTTTGATTTCCTAAAGTATTTTCGCTAATAGGGATTAATACTTTAATTAGGATAAAGGTAATTAAAGATAATATAAAACTTACTACCGGGCTTTATACGTCGTCGGGTAGATATAAAAATTTAATTTATTCTTCCCCTCCTCCTTTTTAGGGCTTAAGCGCGGTCTTTAAATAAAGATTTAAATAAAGCTTTAACCGCCCGTATTTTTATAAAAATCTAATTAATAAATAAAGAGCCCTAAGATAAAGACGTAGCTAGTATTAATATTTAGAAATTAATATAAAAATTATAATATATTTAATATAAAGAAAAAACTTATAAGTTTAGATACTCCTAGCGTTTTTACGTATAGGGTTCTATATTTTAGGACCTTAATAAATTATATAATATTAATATAATTATTACGATAAAGCTAAGATTAAGGTAAATTATTTATTACTTTATTTTATTTTAATCTTTCTTAGAGGACGTCCGCGTCTCGAAGGAGCCTCTATAATAACGGATTAATATAAAAATTATAATAAAGTTAAGATATATAGTAAAATAGCGAATCTTTATCTTTAGTTATAATTTTAATTTTTTATACTTTATTTACTTTCTTCTTCTTTTTTATTATTTTTTAATTTATTTTTAAATTCCTAAAAATTACCTAGCGAGTAGTATATATTTCCTTAATAATACCCTTTAAACGATCGAGAGGTATTTCGCCCGTACTAGGTCTTAATAGATTATTCTTATTAGTATAAAGAATCTACTTTAATTATTTACTACTATAAATTTTATCTCGATCTTTATCTTAATTGGAAGGGTTTTAAATATTCTCCTTTATTATTATATCTTTTATATTTTAATTATTATAGGAGTAATCGAGTATAAGGTAATTTAAATTATTCTACCGATAATTCTTATACCCTCGGAAAATAGGATTAACTTCTTTTAAATAAGAATATAAAATATACTTTTCTATATAATTTATATAAGATTTAATACTATCGAATTTAGGTTTATTTTAATTATTTAGAGCCGAATCGTCCTAATCTTTATCCTAATCGTTATTCTCTTAATAGTCTTCGGGTATTATTAATTAAATTTAGATATTATTCGAGGAATTAGCCAGATAAAGCTAATAAAGATATATATCCCCTATTTTATAATCTTACCTTTCGATAACGTATTTATAACTATTATATTAGTATTTTTAATATAGCCGTTAATATTTAGGATTATCTTTAACTTATTCGTATATATTATTATTATTTATATAGTTTATATAGCTTTCTAACCCTATTATATTATTATTACTATCGACGGTCGCCTCGTTATCGTCGCTAGTACTATCGTTATCTTTAATCTTAATATCTTTATTTAAATTATATTTATTATCTTTTATTTTATTCCTAGGTATAAATAATTTATATAGTTAAATAAATATCGATTAAATTATATCCTTTAATTTAGGGTAAATAAATTAAGAGAATTAATCTAGCGTATTTAATTAATTCGTATTAATAATATCGTCGAAGTCGATTTATTTTTATATAGGACCGAATAACTACGGTTTATATATTTTATTAAAATTATTTATCCTAATATTTATACCGTAAGATTTACCGGAAGGCTAGGGTTATTTTATATATTTTTTATTCTAAAGCCCTAGTATTTAAGCGACTATAATAAACTTTATTAATATTATTTATTTTAATTTATATCCTAATAATCTTACCTCTTTATATAATAGATTAATTACTTTATAATTTAGAGGCTAAAGAGTTATTTTCTATAAATTAAATTAATATTAATTATCCTAATCTTTATCCTAATATATTTACTTAATATTTTAAACACTAACGATTATACGATTATAATAGGTTAATATCTTATTAATTTATAACTTATTTTTATTTAATTTTACCTTATTTATAAAGACTAAAGTACGGATAAACGTAGAGAAGATTACGACTAATTAGTTTATTAGTAACTGAATATACCGGTCTTATATATATAAATATATTATATAGTATTTTAAATTAAAATAAATACTTTTTTAATAATATAATTAATATAATTTCGGTATAAGAGAAAGCGAGATTATAAATAAATAAAATAATCGGATCTATAACGCTAAAAGCGGGATCCTTAACTATTATTCATTTTAGTCCTATAATAAAAAATTATACTCTTTTAATAATAACTTCTATATTAAGATAGTCTCTTATCCTATTTTATATTAATAAATTATAATATTAATTATAGTAGTTATAAACGATTAATAGATTATTTTAAAATAGAATCGAAAGTCTAAAAGTTTATAATTAAATCTAAATTTCGTAGTAAAAGTAACGGTACTAGTTTAATCGGTATAAAGATTAGGATAAATATAATAAAGTATTAACCTTCGGATATTAATTATAATATATTCTTACCTAGTATATATAGTCTTTAATCGCCGTATAAACTATATATCCTTTAGGGCTATAATAATCCGCTTATTATAAATCGCGTAAAGATTAGTTACTACGATTAATATCAAGGTGTATATATAGAATATATAGTTTTATTAGTTTAGTAAAAGATGTTGATTATCTATAGAGGATTTGGCCCTGATATACTAGAATCTAGCCAAGGCGCTAGTTCTAATATGGAAGTACCGAGGCTTAGCCTAGTAATACTATATTAGAGTCTACCCTATAATAGAACGCCCCTTTTAAAAGAAAGAAGTTAACGCCCTCGTTAATACGCTAATATAGGGTATCGTAAGTAATAACGTAAATAGCGTCTATATATAGAATTAATAAAGTAAGTAAATATATATAGTATATCTCTAGCTCTTAAATAGTCGGTATAAAATAGCCGCGGGAGTATCGTAGAGCCTTAAAACTTAGCGTAGAGCCTTAAGGATTTTTCTTAGTATACTTTTAGATATTAATTCTAGCGATAGTAAAGTAAGGCGATAAGAAGGTATAAAGGTAACGTAGGCGAATAACGGTAGTAGCTATAATATTAATGAAATAAAGGCGTATACGTTTAGCGTTATAAGAGTATTAATGGGGAGATATTAAATAGTCGACTTTTTTCGTATATAAAAGTAAGGTCTTAGCGTAAATCTATAGTCTTAGCGCAGTTTTTAAATAGCTAGCGAGTTTTAAAAGTAGTTATTTACCGGTATTTTCGAAGTTAAAACTATTTTAGCGCGGTACTAGTCCAGATTCGGCTAGCTTCTATACTCAGTCTTTAACTATAACTTAATAAGTATTATACTCTAGATTATTAACGTCGTTACCTTCGTCTTCTTCTAGTACGCCGTTATAGGCGGTATATTAATATAGCGTAGCGGTATAGACGGTATTCTAATATAACATAGCGTAGTAATTACTAAATAGTTTCTTATCGAATAGTTTACTATTAAACGGTTTATTAAATTTATCCTTAAAGGGCTTATAGGGCTTATTATCGAGTAATTTCTAATTATCCTATTAATAGGATTACTACTATTAAAGCTGAAAGTAAAGTAGCTTTTAAAATAGTATAGGGCCGCGAGAGGAAAAGTCCTCCTAAATTAATACCTTACTATCTACGTCTTTAAGGAATTAACTTAATATTATTATTACTTTTGGCTTAGGGATATCCCGATGTATATTTATATAAAATACGTTCTAAACGGTTAAAAGCTAGGAATATATTAAGGTAATATTTATAGATTTAGCGAGGTATAGTATATTTAAATAAATACGCGAGGATAAATACCCTTTCGAATATCCTAGGGTATATATATAAGGGTAGCGATCTTAGCTATAATTATTAAGGTTTTAATTTTGAATTAATCGATGAGGGTAGTATACTACTATTATAGATCGGATATGGTATTACGTAGGAGCTTCTTTTTAAGCTCTGTTAACTCGACTAAATACTATATTAAAGCTAAACTACGAAGGTACGTAGGAATAAAATTCTTAAGGGCGGTGTAGGTATTAGGCTTTATATTTACTATATTTTTAAATTTATCTATAAAAACGTAAACGTCTTAATAGTATACGTATTTACCGGTATTTAGAACTGGGGCGTTATTTCTAGGCTTATACTAAGGGTTAAAAAAACTAACGTCTTTAGCCTTTAGTTTATCGTCTTTAACGGTAAACTATAAGAGGTTAGGAAGCTCGACGTTATCGTCTAGGGTATACTCTTCTAGCTAGTATTACTACTAATTAGTAAAATCGGTTAATATTTACTTTATGGCTTGGCTGATAGTAGTAGTAATTATTACTATTAATAATATAGTTTACTCTACGGTAAAGCCTAGTATAAGACCCGGATTAGGGTTACGAGGAGGTATATTTTCTTAAAGCGGTATTAACTCTTATTACTCGGTATTTAAACTCTTCTAGGAGCGAGTACTATGGTTAGAGTTATTTAATATAGTAATAGTAACGATAGGCCTACTAAAAGGGTCGTTTCTAGAGTTTATCGGATATAAAGGGACTATATAAGTACTAGTCTAAAGTAAATAGGCGTTTTCTCGTATTAAGGTAGGTAGAATCATTAGATTACTAATTAAATAAGATATACGGAAGCGTCTTAATGAATAAAGTAATTAATATAAACCGTTACTACTATTTATTAAGGTGTGTATATAGAATATATAGTTTTATTAATTTGGTAAAAGATATTGATTATCTATAGAGGATTTGGCCCTAATATACTAGAATCTAGCTAAGGCGCTAGTCCTAATATAGAAGTACCGAGGCTCAGCCTAGTAATACTATACTAGAGTCTACCCCGTGACAATTAAGATTAATATTATATATTTATAAAAATGATATTAAATTACTTACTCGCGAGTTCTTTAATTAATATCGCCTCTAAGGCCTCCTATAACGTATTTAGACCCATAAACTATATACAAAAATAATATTTATAAAAAGTATATATAATTTCGTATATAAGGCGCGTAAAGAGTAGCTTCGGGATTAAAAGATCGGTAGTTTTTTAAAAAAGCCTAATTTTTTATAAAGTAATAACTAGAGAGTTAAATTAAATAGTATTTTAATTATAAAAGTCCTATTAATTATTACTCTTTAATTTTTTATTTTATACCGCGACTTTCTTTACTCGGGGTTTCTTTATATATATTTTTTATATACTAGGTACTTTCCTTATTACCTTTAGATTCCGTCGCGTTTTTAATAATCGAGGGCTTTAATTTACTCTCGCGTTATTATTAAGATTATCGAGTAATTTAAAGTTAATATCGGCTACGCTTTTATTAACGGCTAAAGATATAATTATTAATTTAAATTAATAAAGATTTAGTTAAATCTTAAAGGAATTTCTAAAGAAGAGTTAGAATATTAATTTATTATATATTTAAAATTATTTTTTAACGGGATATTAACCTAAAATATATAAGATAAATATAAATTTATCTTTATAATTTTCCTATCCGGTATTAATATAGCTGAGTTATAACTACCGTATATAATATATCTCTATAGACTATATAATCGTAAAAAAATTAATAATTCCTTTTACTTTCCTATCTTTTTTACTAGTTTCTAAAATATATATTTAGAATATCTTAAAGTAGTAGTTTCGTTATTAATAATTCTGAATTTAATAATTAGTATTTTTTTATTTTTAATTTAATTACTTAAAATACTTTTTTATAAAGAGCTTAACGATTAAAGATTCCGATAAATACTATTATATATATATAATAGAAATAGCTATTATCTTTCTCGAATAATTTTATAAATAAGAGTAGTATCGTACCTAAAAGATTAAATAAAAGAATTAGAAATATAAGGGTTATATACCTAATTTCTCCTAGATATCGCCTAAACCGATTTTAGAATAAGAGTTTTTTTATAGTAATATTATAATAAGTATAAAGGAGCCGAGAAATATCTATAAAAGATATAACCGAATAATTATAAAGATTAACGCCTAGAATAGTATAAAAATATATCTTATATTAAATTAATATAAGAGGAAAGTTTTATACTTAAATATAGAATCGATCTAGATTATATTATCCTTTAGAGATTAAATATATTTTAACCCGCTTAATATATAGGTATAAAGATTAATATAAATATTTATAATCCTAATTATAGAGAAGTAAAAGAAAGGTTAATATATTATGGTTTAACGGCCGAGAAATAATACTTAAGGATTTCTTTAAATTATTTATATAAATAATTATCGGGCTTAAGCTCTCTTTACGATTTATTAATAATATTAATATATAACGAGTATTTAAATATACGAATTCGTTAATTACTCTCCCTTCTATATTTATAGTTAAAAATTATATTATAAAAAAGTATAACGATATTTAAAATTAACTCCTTCGGAATTTATTTAATAACGATATAAAAGTTATTATAGCGCTAGACTTATAGTCTTCTAAAAACCGATAAAGTTATATAGTTATAAATATATACTTTATTAACTAACGATAATAATATTACGAGGTACTCCTAGTTTTTAAGTACGTAAAGAGAAAATATAATAATATTAACCTAATCTCGTATTTAAGCGTTATTATTTATTATTATAAATTAAAGGATCGAATAATATTAATTACTATAGATAACGTCTTTAATAATAATAGTATATATTAAACCCTCGAAACTATATTACCGGAGGAAAAGACCTAGTTTTTAATTATAAAAAAGAAACTAGAAGATAAGATCCGCGATTTCTATAATAATTAAGATATTTTTACGAATACCGGAATTTACCGCGTTTTATACTTTTTATATATTATTTAACTAGGCTTAAAGGAACTTCTTAAAATAATTAAGATCTTATTAATAAATAAAGACTTTTAGAAGGATTAAGACGATAAAATAAATAAATAAGAGTTTTCTAAAATAAGGAAAAAACCTAGGATCTTATTTACTTTAGTAAAAATACTTCCGTATTTTAAATAATATATTAATTATTATACCGATATCTATTTCTTTATTAATACTAGAGGATATAAATTTATAAAGCCTCTACTTACTTTAATAAAAATAATTAACGGCGCGAGCGCTTTCAGGATATCTAAAAGTAGTTAAATAACGAGAAATATTAATTAGCCGGGCCGAATCAGGTATAAAGAATATACGATAAGAAATATCGAAATAAATTTATAACGTTAAAGCTCTTCTAGGACGTAGCGACTAAATAGGATTTAATTTATTATATATTAATCCGCGCCTTAAAGCTAAGGCCGGTGTTAAAGGAATTTTTCTATAAATAAACGGAATAACTATAGTTAAACGAGGATGAATAAATTTAAATAAAATACCTTATCGAATTTTATAAACCGTTTTATTAATATATATAAACGATAGATATATCTTATATACCGATTATTTATATAATTTTTTCGGTTTATAATACGTTATTTAATTATTTTAAAAGTAAAGAAGAAAAATTTATAAAGAAGACTACGCCTTAAAAGAAGTTTATACTAAAAAGTTTAAAAAAGGCGTAGGATAAATTTAACTAGTATTAATCTTAGACCTAATTAACCTTAGGCGGGCTATATAATATAATAGCTCTTTTAAAATTAATTCGAAAAATAATTATATTTAAAGACTAGAGATAGAATAAAGAGATAAGGTAAAAATAAAAGGATTTTTATTAAAAATAATTTAAGGAGTAATTCGACTAGCGTTTATAAATTATTTAATAAAAGAAAATCTACGCTAAAAAAGACGTCGAGGTAAATAATCTTAAATATTTAATTAAAGGTAAAAATAAGACGTTATCGAACCTAAAAAATCGGAGTAAAGAATTTCGAAAATACCGGGAAGCGAGTAAATCTTTTATTTATATTAATCTTTATATCGATAGATATACTTATTAATTATATATAACGTTTAATAACGACGACGGTAAATTTATATTTAATAAATAAAAGAATCTTTTATTAATATTTAATTATCTCTTTTATACGGCCCGTAATATCTTAATTATATCTTATATAAGTATTAAATATAAATAAGTATTTAATATTATTATTTAATTATATATAGCCTAAAAATCCTATAATCCCGAAATATTCTTAACTCTTATAGTCCTTAATCGCTTTTAATTTAAAGAAAACGAAATAATAATATCTTAATAGGATTTAAACTACGAAGAAATAATAACTCTTAAAGAGTATAAAGTAGAGGTATAAAAATAAGACGAGGCTATAATAAAAAATAATAATAACTTTATAAATAACGAAGACGAAGGCGGGTATAATAATCTTATAGACGAAACTACTATTTTAGGACTTAATAATAAAAACGAGGGAAGTAAAGAATCTTTAATCTTAATTATTAATTTAATTTATAATTAAAGAAGAGTTAAAGAATCTAGCTCTTAGGTAAGAACTTATAAAATAATATAAATATATATAAAAACCGTATTAATAGTAAAAAGGCTCGGGAAAGTAACCTAAAAATTAAAGTTTCCGGGCACCGAATAAATAAGAGTAATTCGAAATATATATATTTTATTCGAGACTCTATATCTAGTTATTTAATAGAGAGGAAGAAATCGAATATAAAATTATTCTTTAAACCGGAGGTAATTAATAGATTTAAAGAGTTAAAGGATAAATATAAAAATAAATTTTTTTTATTAAAATTATATAAAAAACCTAGTCTTATCTTAAAATCTTTAAAGAGTTATAAAAAAACGAGTAGGGCTTCGAAGTATAAAGGAGTTAAAGAAGATATAAAGAGTAAAGATATATAATATAAATTAAATAAAACTAGTATAAAGATTAATATAATTATAACTAGAAGTTTTATAAACTAGTTATATTAAATATTTAGATATATAACTAGATATACCCCTTACGTTCATATCTAGAACTTTATTCGATAATATAACCTCTTTTTAATTTAAAGAGGGCCTTAAAAATACTCTCGATTTAATAATTTATATTATCCCCTTCGAAATCTTCTCCTAATCTCTAGAACGAATAATATCCTTCGCTTTTTTTATAACCTAGGTATACTCCGGTCTTAATATTATCCTAAATATTTTCCGCGCCTTTTTCATATTTTTATTCGGTCTCTAATTATACTTTTCGTATTTATAATTATCGGGGTAAAGATAATATAATCCTAATATTATAACCTACTCATTATTAATTTAAATAAATACGAGACTTATATTTATTTTATAACGCCGATTTTATTTATTAGGGTTATACCGTTTATATTTTTCTAGATTCGTATTAAACTAGGCGGCTATATTCTTCTAAACGGTATATTTAATAAAAGTAAAAATATAATAAATTTATAAATCCCTCTTTAGTAAACTTTTTCGTTTATATTAATTTATAATTAATATATAATTAGATAAAGATTAATATAAATAATATATTTTAAGATTATATCGTTTATAATACGAAAACCCTTTATATATATATACGCGAAGACGGTATTTATTATAGTAATCGATTTTAGCGCGGAGTAATTTAAATATTATAATCTAGTATTCTTTAATAATATTATAAACCGATTAGTCTTTAGATTTTACCTATAGATTAAATAAGGCCTAAATATTACGAGCCTCGGTTTACTTTTTATTTTCGCTTTAAACGCTATAAATTTTATCTTAATCTAATTATTAATATATTTTAAAAATATAATTACTAACGTCTAAAGAGTTATCGATATCTTCTAATAATTATTTATCGACCTAATTTACGTTCTTATTATCGTTAACTATTATTTTTTTAATTAACGAAACCCCGTTTATTTAGATAATAACCTATTTATATTTATTTATAATAATCCTATTATATATTAATAATATCCGCTTTAAATAGGATATATTAATATAAAGATTAATATAAACCTTTTATTAATCGTTTAGATTTTAATTTACTTTAATAGTCTTTATTATTTTTATTCTAAAAGAATATTTTATTTTTATTAATTTTTTACTTTCTTTTAGGCTCGCTAAATTACTTTTATATTTATAATTTTTATATATTTAATAACGGCGTCTACCTTTAATAATAATAAAAGGTATTTTCTTAATTTTATTATATTAGGGTTCCTAGAAAGTTATTCTTCGGTTTTTCTTTTTAGTTATAAATCTAATATACGCCCTCTCTAGCCTCTTCGTAATATAGAATTTCCGAAAGGATTTATTTTATTAACTATCAGTATTAGCTATTTATATTAGGTATATAAAATCAATATTTCCGACGACTTATAATCTAATATTAAGCCGAAGTCGTATCTAGATATTAATTAATCTCGCGTTTCTTCTTCTTTAACATCGGCAAATCTTAAAAGTAAATGTCAGTATGCTCCAAGCGCTATCAGCCCTGTCAGAAAGCCGTCTACGGGTTTGCGCTGAAACTCCATGTCAAATGCTGACATAAGGATCAGTAGGATCAGTAAGTCGGGGGTCCGGGCACGTTACTTTCAGCAAATAGTATTTGCTGTCAGCAGGTTCAGCAGGTTCAGCAACTCGATAAATCGTCAGTAACTTAAATATCAGACGAATAGGCCCATTACATGCCCTATAGCATGCGTATTTGCATGCGCATTTGCATGCGCCATAGTATGGGCCATAGTATGGGCCATAGTATGCCCTATAGCATGCGCAATGGCGTGCGCAGCTTACGCATGCCATTGAATGGCATGCGAACGGCATGCGCAAAGGTATCCTGAATAGCATGCGATGTGCGCCCCCCGCAGCAGCCCCTAAAACATCAGACGAAAGCCCCCCATGGCATGCGCAATCATGGATGCGCCAAGGCATGCGCCATGGTATGCGAAATAGTATGGTATTCACATGCGCATACTCCCCGGATGTGCCCGGGTAACGCCCCCGCGAGAACTTTCGCCAAAACTCATTATTCCGGGCCCGGTAGGTCGCTGGCGTTGGTAGTCGTCGCTAGGGGTCGCTGCCGTCAATGGCGACGATCATAAAACTTTATTTATTTCAGCCCTATGATAGGGCTAGCTGCTGTCAGTATACTAACGGTATATACAAGTTGCTGAAGTTGCTAATCCTACTGAAATTAACCCGGAGTTACTGACAGGATACTGCCTGGACCCCCGATTTACTGAACCTACTGAAAGTCACCTACCTGGACCCCTAACTTACTGAACCTGCTGATAGGACGCTGGTAGCCTTATCCGTAAATTAGGGCTACTAGTAGCGTCCTATTAGTAACTTTTCTTGGTAAAAGTTACTGGCAGGACGCTACTAGCCCTATCCGCGCGGTCGGTAACTAGGGTTTTAGCAGGAGTTTTTAAGATTTACCGATATGAACTATAGTTTATTATTTATTTAGGCTTTAGATTATTCTTCTTTATAACGTATTAGTCGTTATTATAAAGATCTTTACTATAAAGAAAGACCGTAGATACTAGTCTAGTTATTTATATTAATCTTTATATTATTTAAATTAAGACGTCGATCTAAAATCTTATTTAAAAGTTATTAATAATAGGAGTTATATAATCTAGTAATAAATAAATAGGGTTTACTACCGAATCAAGTACGATAATATAAGAACCGATAATTAAATAATTAAATAATAAACGAGTTAAATAATTTAACGAAGTTATTTATAAAATAAATAATTCGTTAAGTCTAAAAATAAAGGAAAAGCGGAGGTATTTTAGAGAGCCGTTACTAGCGCGGCGCTAGTAATAAATCTAACGGGTAATAACGTTATTAAATATAAATAACTTTAACGATCTTTATATATAAATACTGCGTAGTTAATATATAATAAGTTTTATATTAAATTCTATAATCTATTTTAATTAAATAGTATACTTTTATTCGAAAAATTTAACGTATATTAATTAATATTAATTAAATTTATAAATATATATCCTTCTTTATAAAGCGCTCGTTTTACTATAGTAGTATTAAAATAAACCCTCTTTCTATTAATTTAAAACGTATTTTAGAGACTTAAAGTATATTAATATCTACTATTAATCGCGATATAAATAAAGATTAATATAACTAGTAAGTATATTAAGTAGATATTTAGGTTTATTTATATTATTAGCCCTACCCGGGAAGGGAGGAAAGGAATAATAAGTAATTCCTTCTCTTCTTTAATAGTCTCTACTCTTTCTCTTCTACTCCCTTCTTTACTAGAAGAAAAGGGAGCGAGGGTTATTCTCTTCCCTTCCCTTCCCTATTCCGTAACGTAGTCTCTATAATAAGTATTAATAAAGAGAAATAACTTATTTAGATTATTTATAAAAATAGATTAAAGGCGATTTATAAATCTTTTTACTACGTATTTAAAGGTATAATATAGTTATTTAAAATAACTTTTATAATAGCGACGTCTTTCGCGGTTTCTTTAATCGTAGATTCGAGTTTCCGGATAATATTAAAGATAATTTAAATATTAAGAGTATCTATTATTTTCTTAAAAATCTTTTAAATTATATATAGTAGAGGCGTAATCGCCCTATAAGGAGCGATATTTTTAGGTTTATTATTAAGACCTCTTTTTAGGTATTTAAAAAATTCTTCGATATTAATTTAAATAGTAAGGATTTATTTTTAGGTATTAGGTACTTATAAAAGGTCTAAGGCCGTAGGCCACTAGGACTACGTACTACCTTTTAACTTTATTATAGTGAATAGGCTTTACGTCTAGCTACTAGGGTAAAACCTTAAGAGTTAAAGTATACAATAAGCACTCTATGGTTTGGTGGGTCTTTATAGAATCATAGGTTACGATGATGATGATGATAGCGCACAAGTAGAGTGATAGCGCACAAGTGATGATAGCGCACAAGTAGAGTAGGATACCATAGGTGGTAATGCACTTGATTCCCAATATCTGAGTCTATCATGCTTCCTTTTCTTCGTTCGGCTCGCTCGTCTAGATCTGTACTCTGCATATTGAAGCCTTGGGCTAATCCACCAATCAAGAGGCTTTTGTTCCTGCATACCCAAGTAAGGTACTTAGGCGCAGTTTCAAAGGATCATCCCGAATTTCCCCACATCCGGCGACGGCACCACCTCCCCTCCTCTTCTCCTGCAAGACAATCACCATAGGTGGTCTTGCGACTACAGCCTCCAATTGCACTGCACGGGGATCAAAACCCTCGCAGATGTCTTGCAATGGAATGCGCCTCGATCCAGCCTTGCGCAGGATGCTTCGTACGACCCAACGGTCGACAGGCGCGCACCTGGGTTATTCACCCAAATCGCCAATCAACTAGTATAGCGCTACCCCATTGGAGTGGTAGAATGAAGAGAAGCACAACGGGCCAGCTTGGAAGGAGCGAGCGGTGGCGTGGGACAGTCGCAAGGAGCAAGGAGCAAGGAGCAAGGGGGCATTTATGACACTCATCCCACTCGACTTTACTGCCCATCATCCCACAAATCCTTTCGTCCTTCAAAATTCATATCTTTGTCGTGTAGGACCTGGAGCGAACATGATACGTATAGAGGGAAAGAGACAATTCAGAACGCGCTATGCTAGTTCACATTCCTTTGGTGTATCATCATCATCAAACAACGACGACACGCGACCTTTAGCAACCTCTCATCCTACTATCCTTCCAGATCTTAATTGTACCGACCGCAGCATTGTGTCCCATTGACAGACACATTTTCAAGTACTTCCCTTGTCACTTTGTTGACAACATTTCTCCCATTTCAAGTTTACCAAAAATATCGATCTTAAAGGGAATTGTCAAAAAAGGGCCCGTTGCTTATGATTAGAGAGCGCAAATTTGACTGGCGGGCCAGAACAAAGCCCTCTTATATGTATGCTTTCTTGTTTACATACCATTGAGCCAACAATAATATCTGTCTTTCACTCACTAATAGCTCATGGCGCCGGACGCTGATATTCTCAACACCAGCTGAAAGCCTAGCCTTTCCCACACTCATTCATGAACCGCGACAGAAAGTTCAAGATGAAGACTGGCCTCTTCTCGATAGCATGCGTTGCGCTGCTGCGCTTCGCTGTAGGACAGCCTCATGGTACAGACAATCTCGTTGACGAGAACACGAGGCAGAATGTTGATTTACGAAAAACAGAAAAGCGTCATCAACGCCACCATCAGAAACGGCAGCAGGCCGTCGTTACGGACACCGTGACAGATATCGAGTACGTTACCTACGAGTACGAAGACGTGATCGTTTATGTGGATGCCAATGACAATCCTGTCTCGACAACAACCGTGTACAAAAATCTAGTTGGAACCGCATCTGCTTCGACACCATCTTCGACGCCTTCGTCGACCCCGGCTGCTCCTCCTCCACCGCCCTCATCCACGCCAGCCCCACAGCCGGCTCCATCTCCAGCTCCCGCACCAAAAGCGTCTTCAGCACCTCCAGCTCCACCTCCAGCGCCTGTATCTACGCCGTCCCAGCCACAAAACGCCCCACCCCCAGCTAAGCAAAGTTCTCCTTCCAGCTCTCCTCCACCCTCATCTGGAGGCGGAGAAGGCGGCAGCTCAAGTGGCCCCGGTTTCGGTTCAGCAATCTCATACACGCCCTACAACGCCGACAACTCCTGCAAATCCACCCAGCAAGTAGCAACCGACCTGCAAGTAGCAACCGACCTGCAACAAGCCACTCCCTATGAAGTGATCCGTCTCTACGGCACCGACTGCAACCAGGTCGCCAATGTAATCGCAGCCACAGGGGGTAAAGTCAGCCTATTTCTTGGAATTTTCGATATCAACAGCATCCAGAGTGAAGTGCAAACCATCTCCTCGGCCATCAACGGGAAATGGAGCCTTGTCAACACCGTCTCCGTTGGCAACGAATTGGTGAACTCAGGGACCGCCTCTGCGGGCCAAGTCACCGCAGCTATCGGCACCGCGAAAGCAGCCCTCAAGAGCGCTGGCTACAGCGGGCCCGTCGTCACTGTTGACACGATGACCGCCATCAAAAACAACATCGAGCTCTGCACCGCCTCTGACTTCTGCGCGATCAATTGCCACGCTTTCTTCGATGGCAATACGCTCCCCTCCGGTGCTGGCGATTTCGTCAAAAATTGGGCTGAGCAGATTAGTCAGGCTGCGGGTGGGAAGACGACTGTAGTCACCGAATCGGGCTGGCCGACGCAGGGAGACCATAACAATAAAGCTGTGCCCAGTCAGGAGAACCACCAAACGGCGATTTCGAGTTTGAAGGCCAGTTTTGGTGGAGGGACGAATTTGGTGCTTTATGGACTGTATAATGGTAAGTCCACCCATTGCTTCAACCATAAACACAGATGCTGACTTTGAATCAATAGATTCGTGGAAAAAGAATGGCCCGACGACTTTCAACGCAGAGCAGTATTGGGGGATTTATGGCAATGCTCCACCATAAGAGGGTTTTGAGAAAGGGCGTTCATACGGTGCTTCGCGTCTTTGCAGTGTGTAGATACCCCTAGCCTCGATATTCTTCTATTTCAATGGGACGTGTCCAGTGCGTTTAGTGTGATGATTGAAGTCTGATAAATGTGTAGTCATCGTCGTAGGTTTTCTTCCTTTGGAATGAAGCTGTTCTTCCAATTGAATGGCCGGATGTTCGAGCCATCTCCTGTAATTGTAATAGATTGACATGCTTTCCATGTGGGTGGCTTAATGTGAGAGCTACTTGCTCTTGATAGAATCGACATTCGCCAAATACTGCTCGTGGCAGCTTCCGAATGCACACGTGATGGCTTCTTCTCTCCATTGCTTAGCCTTTTCCCGAGCATCCAATTAGGGACAGAGCCAGTTTGGGCAGATAACGATGAGACTCCTCTGAAGCGGGACTTTGAAAACTTCATCCTTTGAAGGCATTATTTTCAGAAAATTCTGATTTCCACAAATAATTACATACCCTACCGGAGCATCGATGTCTCTCCCTCGACTTCAAAGGGGCTTTTCTCCTCTCCCATTGCTTTACCCACGACATCATTACCAAGCCCCTCACTTTCAACAGTAACAGCCTCGCCCGTTCCCTGTTCCTCCCTCTCCGCCTTCGCAATCCCCTCCTCCACATCCTCACTCTTCTTATCCCCAGCCCGGCTAGGTGTCTTAACCCCTGGCTTACTCTTCTGCGCCGCCACTTCCATCACACTGAGACTACTCTCCATAGCGCTCGGCATGCTCACCCTCAGTAATCCCTGTTTAATTTTAGTTGGACTAATTGGTGAAGAGGGATCTTCGTCCTTGAGCCAGCCGACTCGGCCACAGCGGCCTACGAGGCGTTTTGTGGTTTCGTCTATGGCGCCAAAGTGGTTGTTGCCGTCTCCAGCCATCATGGCTAGGAAGCGCACAAGTTCGTTTTGCTTGTAGTGTGGTGGATTTTTGAGCTGGGTGTGTGCGAGGAGGGGGTAGAGTACTCGCAGGTACGTATGTCGTAGTGGCATAGAAGAGGGAGGGAGGTCGAGAAGGTTGCGGAGTATGATGTCAAGGAGGACGTGCAAGTCATTGGTGTAGAAGTACTCGTATGTAGGTGGGGTGGTGAAGAGGAGGTAGAGTAGTTTGAGAATTAAGAGTTGCAGGGAAGTCTCGCTTTCGCGATTTAGGAGCAGGATGATGTTCTCGCCGAAGGTCTTGTAGGAGGAGCCGCGAGTGGAGAGGATCTTGATTACTTTGTTTGTCAGGGGGGTGATGGTAGAGGAAGATTGGGTGGGCGGCGGGTCGTGGGCTGAGACCATGTATTGTTCGTTGAGGATGAGCTGAATAAAGGTGTCAGTAGGGTCCGGCTTTGGCAATGGGAGGAGGATATACAAGGACTCGTATGACGGGGTAGTGGTAGGGGTCGTTCACGTCGTCGGAGAGGCTTTCAATGATGTAGAACATGTATGCAATAAAGTCGTCCTCGATTAATACTGGCACGCCTTATCAGCTCCTGCTCCCCTTTTTTCGATGTATGTCTAATGCTCACCCAAGTCTTCCATTCGTAATCGTTGCATTCGTGACATTTCGTACAGCACCTCCAGCAGCATCCTATGCAGGCCCGCATCGTCGTCTGTCCTTGCTGTTATCAGCTCGAGCAGTCTGGGAAAGCAACCCTCCTCGTTCATCATCTCAAACGTAATCTCATTTTGCCGGCCGTCGAAGAGCAGGAAGGCTATTATGAAGTGGAGCGTGTCTGGGGAATCCTCCTATTCGCTTTCGATCAGGTGGGGATTCGTATCTGACTAGGAGGTCGTACCTGTAGGAGGCTGTAGACGATCTGTCTTCGGCAATAGTCTTTGTGCGCCGCGAAGAGCGCAGACTCGAGGAGTCGGTACGAGCAGCGGGCGATGTCATATTCGGTCTGTATGTATTCTCCTACCCATCCCCTACGAGTCAGTGATCGATCCCCATATTTGGTCGCGGAGAGGCGCAGACCTTTGTAGTTTGTAGTAAACGTCAAGTAGGACCGTAAAGCATTATCGATAAGCTCATGGGATTCGCAGCGCGCCGAGACGATGTCCTCGAGTTCTGTAGAACGCTGTCAATGGGGGGGAGCTTGCGGTGCGGTTTGAGGCGCTGGCTTACACACCATCCCAGAACTGCTGCTCATCTTCTAGTGTGTAAGAGACCTCAAACTCCATATCTCAAGTATTGTAACCATGACCAGAGCCTAACACAACGGGGGATGTTCAGTCTCTGAGTCTGCTGGAGTTCTGGGTTGGAGGGGGAGCGTGTTACGGGTAAGTATGACCACATCGTGAACGCAGCGGTTTTGTTGGCTGAGCGCCAATCGGCCTGGCTTTCTCTAACACGGTAGGGGTAACATTGCTGCACGCAATACGCGTGCTTAATTATAAGGTATAGTACAATGGAAACGAGAAGGTGCTGAGACATCCTTCCACGCCCAGACCCAGACCAACGACGCCGCCATTATGCACAGGATCAGCCAAAATCATGTAGACGAATCGCTCATGAGATCCCAAAAACCCATTAATCATCCAGGCTTACTTCGGCCTCTTGAACGCATGTGCTTCTGTGTTACTGCTAAGGGTCAGCGAGGTTGAAATTGAGATAAAACCAAAGGGCACTCACAGCACATAGTCATCCAGACTGACCAGACTCGGTGCGCTAAATAACAGGTAGAAATACTTTAACGTCTCTGCAAGCCAGAAACTCTCCATTTCGTCGGCGGCGGCCGGTTCCTCGCTGGTCACGTCAGTTATGGCTGATGCCCCATAGGGCGCTTTGGTGTGTTTCTCGACTGCCTTGAACATCGCCCATCCTTTTTCGCGCCAGTAGACGTCGCCGGTCGTGCGCCACATGATGAAGACGGATTCAATAGCCTCAGGTCTGCAGTCATGTCAGCAACCCAGTAGAGGCAATCTAACTACGTTGCGGAAATTCTTACCTAAGGAGATATCGCCGGCCATCGATCTTTGTCATGCCTTCTGGAATTCTTTCATCTTTGATTTTCGCTGCAACAAATTCTTCGTGGGTGGGAAGGGGTGGCTCGTGATAGGGTTGCTCAACAGGAACAGGCGCCTTTGCTGTGTTGTTGGGATGCCTTGCTGATTGGGGTGCAGCCATTGCTTGAGAATTGCTTACTCCGTGAGCATTGTCCAAATGCTGCTCAGCGGTTGTTTTGTCAGCAACGGGAGCTTTTGATGGCACCGTCTCCGGTGCCGCGGCCTCAGATGCTGGTGGTTTTACAGGAGCAACAAGAGGCGCTTCGTTGATGTCTCCCAATTGTCGCTTTGCCAATGATTTTGGTGGAGGAGCACCTCCGACGGGCTTAGAAGTCGATATCTCGGCGTTTTCTTCTGGCTCTACCTCTATCGAATTTTTCTTCGCGATCGTGCCCTCGGTCGGCTTGGACACGGCCTTCTCTGCCTTCTCTTGTTCTGGATCCAAAGGCTTGTCTGCTATTGGTTTAGACACGGCCTCGTCGGCCTTCGTTCGCGATGTTTGGAACTCAGTTGCCGCAGTCTTTTCTGCCCCAGATGCAGCTTCGACCTTTTGGGCCTTCTCGTCCCTCAAAGCACTTTTAGGAGGCTCTGGCGGCAGATTAGAAGGCTCGGCCGCCGCCGCCTTCTCCTCGGCTTCTTGAAGCAACGCCTTCTTGTCATTCTCCAATGCTGTTTGCTGCGCTTGTAGCCTCTGCTTTTCTCGCATTTCTGCATACGGATCAAGCGCTTCATGCCACAGAGTCTCGTTCCATGGACAATTGTTCGCATCCGCACATTTCATGGTAAGGTAAGATTCGGGCATAATTCCTGTCGTCGTCGACTCGTAAGCCCATACGCATCCATCCGTAAGCTTTTTCGCGATATCCATGTCGCCCTTACGACCGAATACTTTGGCACCGAGCGCGTACATCCCCCCAGCAAAGCAAGTAAGATGTGTTCCCTCTGGCGTTAACTTGAAGGGCTTCTCCTTATCAGTGACCTTGGCTTTACCAGCATGGAGTATGTTTCGTTTCTCGTCAGGAATCATAGGGCGAAACAAGAGATTTTTGGTAGTGGCATCAGCGAACATCTCATACATCGATTGGTACTTGTCCTCCAAACCACCAAGAAGCAGATACTCTTTCGGCAGATATTCATACGTAGAATCAGCTTGACCACCAATTGCGAATTCCTCTTGATTGGTGAACGGTGGCGAAGCTAAGCCTTGCGGCTCACATTCTGGCGGCTTTGAGGCAGCTTCTGGATGGGGAGCTCCCACAGCAACGGCCTTCTTGGCAGGCCCGCCGTCTAGTAGGCTGGGGGCTGAAGCTGAGTCTTCAATCATGTTCAGAGGCTGTGAGTCTGTAGCGCCACTCACTCCGTTGTAAGGAGTTGTGTGGGATGACATATCTGGCTTTTTGCATCCGGAAGCGTCTACTGAATTAGGCCATAGACCCGGCATTCTGGTGTTGTTCTGCCAAATATCGAACTCATTCGTAATCCGAGCGATAGCGTCGTAGTACTTCGCTTCTTTAGTGATCTGAGCGAGCCTTGTAAACTCTACAGAGAGTGAGCCTAATTCCGCGAGAACCACTCTTGTCTTTGCCCGGTGGGGTTGGGAGGCAAAAGTACTGCACAAAAGTCAGTGGGTGCACACATGTCAAAGGGGTGGATAACTCACGGCTTCCAATGATAAAACGTAATGGGCATGCGATTCGGCGTATCGAAAGCTCCCATGAGTATATCCGCAAGCTCTACCGCTTTGTCCAGCAGGACTCTGTATTTGCTATCACTGATGTCGTATGCGGCTACTAGCCCTCCCAGATAGCGTATGACTGTCTCGAACAAGGGTATGTCATTCCTCGGGCTTGTTGTGAAGTCAATGTCTTTAACGGCTTCTACAGCTTCTTCAAATTCGTCCTTGAGGTCCATCATCCACAGCGTATCTAGTGAATCTACCAATGTTGCGCCCCAATTGCAGAAAGGGTTGCGGTATTTGCCAGACACTGGAGAAAGCTCGTCCTGCATCCAAGCCTTTTCCCTGTATCCAGCCCATGAGAAGGTGAAAGCCTTCTTGATCCTGTCTCGCTTTTCTAGTCGGGCAGTCTTCTCATCTGCAGTTTCCGTGGAGAAGGTATGTTGGATCTTTGGTATCGCTTTGGGCTTGCCGGTGGGCAGCTGTATGAGGTTCTCCGTGGGTACGGGGAAGTGATCGGGCATCTGGCTCCAATGGATCTTGGGCATCGCCGTTCCTGGAAGTATCTCTAATCTACCATTCGCTCCCTTGGGGTTGATGAGGGGGTCTGCAGGACCTGTAGTAGCGTTTGTTGTTTTGTTGGCAGACATAGACGCAAGGGCTGGTGTTGGCTTCGCAGCTGGTGCAGGTTTTTCTTTGGCATTTGGAGCAGCATCTTTGACGGGTGGTCTGGTGAGTGATGTTATTTTGGCCAAGGGTTTCTCTGGCTCATTGGCGACCGAACTCGGCTTGGATGTCCCAGAGTGGACGAGACTGGGTATAGCTATTGGTGCATTGGCATCTTTACTATCTGAAGTATCTTTGCCCCGAGAATCTGAAGTTGTTGGAGTAGACGAGGATTCTTTCTTCCCCCCGAAGTTCTTTAAGCCTTCGACACTGGCTGCACCCGCGCTTTCAAGCTCCGATATACTCGTGAAATGGTATAGGGCACCGACTGCAATGATTGCGAAAATCAAGAAAACCCTGTACCGCCGCATTCGAAACATGTCTAAGGTCTGGTGTGGTCTCGTGCAACAACGCCGAGTAAGCGGTGGAGGTCTCCACTAAGCAACGTTATCCCAAGTACCGGAGGGTAGATAGAGGCCAGATCGAGAGGAGATACTATGCATGGAGTCAAGGAATGCTGGATTTGAAGTTGCAACAGTGTTCTCCTTTCTGTAACTTCTTGGTCCTTGGCGGCGGAATGTTAGCTTCTCGAAGCGGCGTAATTGACAGACTACAATTCTACACTTTGTTCTCACACACTATAATTGCAGTATCTACAAGCTAGATCAAAGGTATCTGCTTTAAAAAATTTAGACGGCGACACGCTCTCAAATCGGAAAGCAACCGCGTGTCAGGCGCGTCCTACAGTCTCATACTCAATGTACCTTGCTCAACGTTTGTGGGGGTATCTGCTCTATCTACGATCAACCCTGCAGCCGATGTACAGAATGTTCTTTCAAATTGCAAGCGCTGATGCTTTCTATGACTGGAAGGATCCTTTCCTATGTAGGTTTAGGGCGCCTAGCTATGAATTTCATCCTCGTTCACCCTTCTCCCTCTCCAGGTCCGGGTCCTTGTTGACGTCCCTATATATTATTAGCATTTGCTTTGATATAGATCTTGTAGCTAGACTTACCATTTGTCTCGCTTTCAGCAGTTCATCACATAAAAGCAGATTCGACGCTATCCCTGAGCTCGACGCGACACAATTCCTGAGCACTCGGAAGGAATCATATACACCTTCTTGTATTGGATCCATCGGCTCCCCTGTTATGAGACTGAGTCCAACGACGTTACCCTCAGATTGCTCATCTTGGAGTGCAGCAACTAAGCACACACAGTTAGCATGCTAGCTCAGATTGGGGAAAAAGCCATTGGACTTACGACAATCTTGAATGTCGTGACCTGAATTTGCAGCAAGTGTCTTTGGTATCACCAGGAGAGCTTCTGCAAAAGCCGAGACACCATACTTCGCCTTTCCTTTTACTTGCCGCCTGAAAGCTTCACTTGAGAGGTGTGCAGCACATGCTACTTGGAAAGCACCCGCACCAGGCACAACACTTTTGTCGACGATCATGTTGTATACGCTCCGGAGCCCATCACGAACGGCATCTGTAATCTGCATAATGGTATGGGTGTTCGGGCCTTTGATGAGAAGCGTTACTGATTTGGGGTCCTTTACATCTTCCTGTAAGCGATACATTAGTAGCTGCCGGATCACTCTGTCCTAAATCTTGACGTACAATAAAGGTGTACTTCTCTTCTCCCAGCTGATGCTCGTAAACGAGGCCAGCCCAACCGAGGACGTCTGGTGTAAGATCGTCGACGCTGTTCTGTGCTGTACCTCCGCAAACAAGCTGCAATCTCTCCATGTTCCTTCTCTTTGCTCTCCGAAGTGCATAAATGCCGTTCTTCACCAGTACGTCAAGACTGAGTGGATCAATACCCTTCTGATTGATGATAACAAATCCCTTTTTGGGATCGTTGCCACACGCTTCTTTCTTGAGCTCGACTATCTTTCGAAGCTTATCATCTACAAATCTTCGCTCGCTCTCTACTAGCTTCTCACGTTGGTCTGCACTGGAATAATAGAATCCTGAGTTGACTTCTGACTTTTCGTATTCCAGACTAACATTCAAAGTAAGGATGAATGCATTTTCCACGCGTTTAGGCATGTCGGGGTGTCGAGCTCCATGATCTAACGCTAAACCACGAATGAGAGAAGTATCCGAAGCTGTCCGATGCTGCATCTTCATGATTTCAATCATGAAAAGATCTGGCTTTGCTGGTGGGTGATATATTGATAGTACGGCATCGACGATGGCTGGAGTGAGACGCTCGGCAAGTGTACCGTTCAGCTTGGTGGCGAGTGAGGTGCGAGCGACGGAAAGGAGGAGCTCTCGGTCGACCTCTTTCTGCAGCTTGAATGTGTCAAGAAACTTTAGGGTCTCTGTTTTCGCTATCTCGTAGCCGTCGGTGATGATTCGGGGATGTAAGCCTTCAGAGATATAGCGGTCTGCCTGTTTCAGCAGCTCTCCTACCATCAACACCACTGAGGTTGTGCCGTCTCCAGTGATATCGTCTTGGGCTGTAGCAGCTCTTGCAATCATGACTGCTGTTGGATTTTGTATTTGCATTTCTCTGAGCAGGACGTTCCCATCCTTGGTCAACTTGATTGCTCCGGCTCCATCCACGAGCATCTTGATCGTCCCCGTAGGACCCAAATTTGACTTAAGAACATCTTGGAGGCCTTCGCCAGCAGATATGTTGACCTTCAAGGCCTCACCACGTCTCTAGAAAGCCGTTAGCTTGTGCTGTTGCAATCCGAGAGAGATGACTAACTCTCGACTCCGCCTTTGGGTTCAAAAGCTGTGCTGCGGACATTATGCTGTGATATATGATCGTGACTTTCAAACACGAGAGAGCAGTGCATACAGTACGTGAGGGGCCGAATATTTTCCAGACGCGGGGCTGCAAGCCTTGGCGTCGGCCTCGTCTAAATTTTCTTCCGTACAAGCTCGATCTTAACATTGATGATTATGTCAGGTTGTCAAACTTTACAAGTCCTAATCAATTCAATTCCTCGTGACCTTAGGAATCCTCTGTGACTCTCGGGTAGCTCTAGAGGGTTTGGTTGAGGTCATCGTCACTAATCTACTGTTCGCACTTCTTTAGAGCTCTCCAACTCTATAGAGCGTCTGCTAAAGATGTCCGTCGACTACCTCTTACACGAGAGCTCTGTTGGCTATGCGATCTTTCAAGTCGTACATCAGCCTAACACTATAGGCAATCGGCTAAAGGAGGTCCAAGATTCGGTCCAGGTGAGTCACTGAAAGAGTCCGCTCGACGACAGCACGAAGCTCAACTACATGCGCAGGACCTGGCGAAATTTGGCAAAATGGTCAAGCTAGTTTCGTTCGCACCTTTTCAGTAAGGATTGGCACCATCTCGTTGGCATCCTCAATCGCTAATCTCACGATGAAGAGGAGCAGCGCAGGCGCTCGAGAATGCAAATGAGGTATCCGAGGGCCTTGCCTCTGAATACCTAATATCGTTGCTCGAAGTCAATCTCCCGAAATCTGGAAAGAAGAACAAGGTCTTCCTAGGAGTCGCAGATAAGAACCTCGCGGGTGCTATAAAGGGCCACTTTCCAGGTCTCGAGTGTGAGACTGGGGATACCTCGGAGATAGTACAGGACATGCTACGAGGAGTTCGACAACACGCGCATAAGCTTCTGAAGCAACTGCAGGAAGGTGATGTGGAGCGAGCACAGCTTGGCCTCGGGCATGCCTACTCGAGAGCTAGAGTCAAGTTCAGTGTGCAGAAAAACGACAACCATGTATGGCCTGCGCGAAAGCTATAGTGGTAAGCCTTTGCTAATATAAGTACAGATCATACAAGCCATCGCGACTCTGGATCATCTCGACAAAGCAGTCAACATGTTTTCAATGCGTGTACGAGAGTGGTACAGCTGGCATTTCCCCGAGCTCATCAGGATCGTATCGGAAAACCACCAGTACGCAAAGCTAGCCCTGTGGATAGGTGATAAGGAGCGACTATCGGATGCGGACAAAGACGAACTAGCTGCGCAAGTGAACGACGATGCTGAGATCGCCCAGAGCATCATCGACGTTGCTAAAGTCAGCATGGGGCAAAAGATTTCAGATTCAGATATGGAAAATGTTACAACGTTCGCCGCGAAGGTTGTCAGCCTCGCAAACTACAGAAAGACACTCTACGGCTACCTGGTCGCAAAGATGGGAATAGTGGCGCCCAATCTGGGAGCTCTGATTGGAGAAATAGTGGGAGCGCGCTTGATATCACACGCAGGAAGCTTGACAAGCCTGTCGAAATACCCAGCATCCACGGTCCAAATTCTTGGCGCCGAAAAAGCCTTGTTCCGAGCCCTTAAAACAAAAGGCAACACGCCCAAATATGGCTTGATATACCACTCTTCGTTCATCGGGCGCGCAGGGCAGAAGAACAAAGGCAGGATATCGAGGTTCCTTGCTAACAAGTGCTCAATTGCATCGCGGATAGACAACTTCTCTGAAGCACCTACTACAAGATTTGGTGAGGCGCTCAAGGGTCAGGTTGAGGAGCGGCTCAAGTTCTATGAATCAGGTGCCGCACCTACGAAAAACGAGCTAGCTATGGTAAGTCCGTCTTGTCGTTCACCAAGCTACGATACTGACCAAGATTCCCAGCGCAATGCAATGGATAAAGTCCTAGGTGACATCGACGTAGAAGACCCCACGGCGGACGTAGACATCGATGGGGAAATGGCAGATGTAGCACCCAGGGCAGTACAGAAACAAGAAAAGCAGAAGACAGATAAGAAGGAGAGAAATATAGAGAAGAATGAGAAGAAAGAGAAGAGGGGTGAAGAGGGCATCGAGGGCGAGAAGAGAAAGAAGAAAAAGCGGAAGCGAAATGATGCTGATGGAGAACTGGAAGTGGATCACCCGAAGCAGGAGGTGAACGGAGATGGCGAGAAGAAAAAGAAGAAGCACAAGAAGAGCAAAGAGTAAAGCTCCCATATGTTAGGCAGTCAGGATATTTGTACTTCCATACGACAGGCACGGCGCTGGTAGGCTATTATTTTCCTATCACTAGGAGCGATTGCATCGGGCTATGGATAGAATAGCTATGCACAGGGGCTCAAAAGGGACGTCTGAAGTCATTTTGATCATGTACAACGTTGTTATCGAATCCTCTCTTTCCCTCCATCATCCAGCTTCACCAAAGTCATAATGCCCAGTCTGCGCTGCATGCTCCGTAGCTCCTTTTTCGCCCACGCTGACCTTCCCACAGACATTACACCGAACTCTGAAGCCTGCAGTATCCGTATAATAGTGCTTCCCTTGCAAGATCCTGCAGAGCTCTGTCGCGCAATCCAGCACGACCGTATCAGCGGTATCGAACATCTTTGTATCGAATTCTGGTGGCGCATATGCATGCTTATACGGCGGATCCGACGGCGACAGCGCAATCGTATCATAATGTATACCCGAATAAACCAAGATACACCTCAGCGGCCTCCCCTCATTGAATCGATCCGCCCGTAACGTCTGCACATCTATAGAGGTGATCTCCACATCGAAGTGCTGGCTCAAGATGTCCAGCTCGATGGCTCCTCCCCAGGCATCTTGCGTCTGTATCCACCTGCAGTAGTCATCTGGGGTTTTTTCGAGCACAACGGCGCTGTATGTGTTTTGGTTCGCTTGGATGTTTTGCGCGATGATGGAGCGGAGCTCCTGCATGTTGTCCATGGCGCCGAAGAAGGCGGTACCGAAGGCTCTGAATAGACAGGAATTGTCGTCCGCCATGATTCTTAGGATCATGGTGGCGCCATGGTTTGGAAGGGGAAGTTCGGGTGCGTCCAGCTCTGAGACAGTGGGTTTGCGGGTCAAGGAGAGGGGTTTGCTAGGTTGTTGAGCTGGTGGAGGAGGAGCAGTACCAACCTCGGCGAGGGAGAAGGATGAGGGTGTAGATTTGCTTGAGGTCTTGGAACTGCTGTGTGTGTGGGGCGCATTGCTTGGCGATGGGTTTTGCGTAACGTCGCTGGAAAGTTCGTTTGAAGGAGATACGCTTTCGCTGACAATGAGCTGTTCGCTGCCGAGGTTGATGCCTATATCTTGCAGTTTCGTCGTCCCTGGGTATTCCTTAAGCGACAGTGGTTTAGGAGGATAGCCATATTTAAGGTCAAAGTTGGAGATGGAGGTTTTTGCTGTGATTTGTGACTGTAATTCCCGGACAGTAGCTGTCTCTGTAAGAGATATAGTAGCTTGGCCAGCTGGACCACGTATTCTGACCCTCATCGAGAATGAAAGTGATGCAGGTAGCGCTACGAATTAAATCCAGGCAATGGTGGCACCCGCAGTACCTGGTCAACACGCTAAGGCATGTTCAGCCTCACTAACTTGCACACATACTTTATTTGATTGGTTCGCCCGGGGAACCTTCCGTTTTCGAAGGAACTATCCTAAACATGTCTAGTGGGCGTGGCCTAGCGTCCGCGACCGTTAATGTTCGAGGGGACCAAGCAACCGTTACAAATGCTTTGTTAAAGAAGATTTACCCTGCGACATCATGCACAATCCTGTTACTGACGAGCAATGGCTCGCGATGCAAGATATCCTGGACAGAATCTACGCGTCCAAAGATGCAGAGTAAGCTCACTCTATCACACGGGTAACAAGCTGACGGCTGTAGGGGCTACGATGCTTCGAAAATGTTCCATAAGATGGTCAATCGGCGGTTGATACCAGACTACTACGATGTCATCAAGGAGCCTATCTCACTGGCCCAAGTGAAGCTGAAACTCAAGAACAAAGACTATCAGACCTTTTCGGACTTTGTGAGAGAATGCGCCCTGATCTCGCACAATGCCCAAATGTATAATCGACCCGATTCCCTTGCATATCAGCATGCCTTGATCGTACAGGGAGTGCTTGAGAAGGAGTTCAAAACACTGGCTGACAAGGGCGTCATCTTACACGAACAAGCTACACTTCCGGATCTTGGAGAGCTACCACCCGTCGAATCGCCTCTACTGGTCGCAGAAGAAGAGGAAGAGGAAGACGATGATGACGAAGATGAAGATGACGAGGACGATGAGGAAGACTCCGACGATGAAGGCGTAAAGCGTAGGCGCAAGCGCGGCCCTCGTTCTACTGCAGCCATCACAAAGCGTGGAGGGGGGGCCAAAGATGATGGGCTGAAAGGCAATGACGCCGATCCTCGAAAGCGAAGAGGTCGTCCACCTCGTGTGGACACCCCAATGGAATCCAGGATCAAGGCTGTCTTGAAGGGCATTCGCAAGTTCAAGAACAATCAAGGACATATTATGGTCCATCAATTCGAGAAGCTACCGGACAAGGTCGTCATGCCTGAATACTACATAGAGATCAAGGAGCCTATGGCGATTGAGCAAATCAAGAGAAAGCAAAAGCGCAAGAAATACACCTCAGTCGATCATTTCATGCGCGATATGGATGTTATGTTCAACAATGCTAAGAGCTACAATACCGATGAGAGCCAAATCTACAAGGACGCCATGAATCTACAAGCTGAGGCACACAAGTTCGCAGACGCTGAGAAGCAGAAGCCTGACACCGAGTACGCCATGGAAGAAGGTCGACTGCCTTTACCGGGTGGTATAGTCCATAACGGCGAGCACTATAAAGTTGGAGATTGGATCCACATACAAAACGCGAACGACGTGACCAAGCCCATTGTCGCACAGATCTACCGTACTTGGCAAGACACCGATGGCGAAAAGTGGATCAATGCATGCTGGTACTATAGACCAGAACAGACAGTGCATCAGTACGAGAAGCACTTCTTCCCAAATGAGGTCGTCAAGACCGGTCAGTACCGCGACCATCGAATCGATGAGATCGTCGACCGTTGCTTCGTCATGTTTGTTACCCGATATTTCAAAGGTCGGCCTACGGAATTAGGAGCCGACAAGGAAGTCTATGTGTGCGACTCCAGGTACAATGAGGAAAAGCACAAGCTCAACAAGATCAAGACTTGGGCTAGTTGCTTGCCAGATGAGGTTCGTGACAAGGATTACCATATGGCCATGTTTGATCATCCGCCAAAGAAGGTCAAGAAAGTACCGAGTCCTATTCTGCATATGCTCAAAGAAGACGCAAAGGAGAGCGATGAGTTGCCGAAGCCGACCTGGGGTGGCGACAACGCCCCACCACTTGTGGGCGCTGTCTACAAGGGGCCAAGAGATGAGAATGTGAGTTTCCGAACTCTCTTTGTCTCTCGCATCACTTGCTAAATTTTCTCCAAGCAATCTCCACCTCCAGAAGCGACACCCTCGCCTCCTCCGCAACCACCACCGAAAGCATCGAAAGCACCAAACAATATGCCAATCTACGACCCACCCAAGTATCGAAGAGATAGTCAGGGCGATGCGATTATGGGAGGCTCCTTTAACCCGCCGTCTGCCACTCCAACTCATGCCAATCAGGCTCAATCTTACACTGCGCCCTTGCCGCAGTATCATCAACACTCTGCCTCGCCAGCGCCGATTAATCAAAGCCATCAGTACGCGCAAAAGGCTCCTGCTTCTTACGGGCGACCTCAGGCCCCCAATACGAGCTCATCTCATCTTGACCATTACTCCACTCCGCAGAGCCGCTATCAGCCGCAAGCCAATCAGCGTATGCCCGAAGCTAATGTTGTTGGACAGCAGCCACAGGAGGTATTTCATCTCCCGGAAAATGCCAATCAAGCGATTCCTGAGCATGTACGCAATCAATTCCAGCAAGACGCGAATGGGCATATACTCTTTTTCACCTCGCCGCCCGTGGATACAATGCCTCCTTTCAAGCCCAAGTCGCGGTTGCAACACTCGGCTAGATACCTAGCCGACAAGATCCGCGCGAAGAAAGCTAGGCGGGAGCAGGGGATCGCCGATGGGCTACCAGCGGAGGATGACGAACAGCCTCAACCTGCTGCCAAAAAGGCCAAGCAGAGTCAGGATGGTAATTCGCAGCCCCCTGTCGGCGATATGATCGTTAAAGCGCTCTCGGTATGGAATGACCAAATGCAGGCGGGCACTGACAGGATCTACCAGTCTCTCTATGGAGAGCATTGGGAGACGGGTAAGATAATTGAATTGGAGAAATTGGCGCGCATGCAAGCGCAACACAAGACAGAACAAGCAGAGCTGGAGCAGAAGCGGAAGGAGCGCAAGAGCAGCTGGCAGATTTCCAAGGACTCCGTCACCGACAGTGGCGTTTACAAGGACGATTGGGATCCAAGGTACTGAGCCATAGTCGACGCGGCTGCTCATTCAGCGCCGTTAACAGCTATTAACCGTGGACTTCTACTCATGACCGCTTAAGGTGACTGCGGATAGACTTTTATCTTCTTCGATACCCACTTTTCATGTACTTCAGATGACCGTTACGCAGATTAGCATGCCAGATTTTTCAAAGATGTTGTCTAAATACTCTGTTTATCGGGTGTCGATGAGTGACGCATGACGACCCTTAGGCACATAGATGAGCGTCGCCCTTGCTGAAGAACAGGGTTAGATGCCAACGAATCAAGCCCGTCTGTAGGGTTTCGACGCCTGTCTTACCATTGTGAAGTTTAATTCTGTGGACGAGAATATTGTGGATGGAGGAAAGCAGGGTGTACTGTCATAATATTGAGTACCTGGACCTCCATCCGTTCTGCAACAGGTAGTATTACAAGGCGAGACTTGCTTATATGCTGCGAGTCTTGCTCCACGCCCCATTTTCATGTTCATAGATAGCATCGTCAAAGCTTTAGAAGACGTAGGCCTGGAGCATGGTGAGTAATGTGACAAAAACAGTTGCAGTTTGCATTCGTCCTGAAGCGTTTTCGATGTTATGTTTAGGTATAGGTAACGATAGTTTGCTCCCAAAGGCCACCTCGCTACCTAAGTAAATGTTCCCGAGACGAATGCTCCTGGAAGGCATGGAATCCGGCTTGCTCAGGACGCCGTTGATGTATGCTGAGAAATAGATGCCGCAACCACAATCATTCGTCACGAGCATGCCCAGTACTCCATCGTCTGCGTCCACATTCTTCGAGTCCTATGCTTTGCCATTGGCCCTCCCATTTACCTTTCCATTCCCTTTCCCCAAACCCTTAGACTTCTCATCAATAAGCCCAAATAATCCCTCCCTCCTCCTCGCCAACCCCTCCAATTCCCTCCTCAATCTTTCCACCTCCAGCAGCGCCATCTCACGATCCGGCGGCAGCCCCTCAAACCCCCTTACCCTACCCTCCAGACCCCTCACACGCTTCTCCAAATCTCGCACCTCGCGTTCATCGACATGCGTAGGGAGGGGGGGAAGCGAACCAAGAGGCCCCAACCTCGCTTTCCTATACCCCTCCGCCATCTTCTTCTCTTTCTCCGTCATCGTCTTCGACTGATGATGTTGACAGCAGCATACAGCATCCGTGCCCGTCCCAGGGTTTTTCCCATTCTTAGATGCGTCCTTATCCGAGTGTTTCCTATTCACACCCTCCTTTCCAGTGGGCTCACCATTGCTGTGTGGCGTTGGCGATTGCACATCGTCCTCACCCGGTGATGGTGACATTATCTTTGCTTGTGCTTGTGCTTGTGCTTGTGCTTGGGCTTGGGCTTGGGCTTGGGCTTGGGATTGGATTTCCTCACCCCGTTTGAGCTTTGCTAGAAAGTCTTGGGCACGTGCTGCTTCGATTTTGAGTTGTTGGTGCAGGGTCTCGATGCGTTGGAGTTGGGCGGAAAAGTCGGGGGTGGTGGGGGGTGTGAGGGGGAGGGCCATGGGGCTCATGGGTGTGGGGGTCGATGAGGGTGCTGGTGCTCAACCGGCCGAAAGGTGGAAATGGAAGTGGAAGCACAGCGAGCTTCCTATCTTGCTCAGAAGTCAATTGAGAGAGCAAGGCTGCTTCGGTACTTGGGCATCAAGTATGGTGATATACGATAAGCAGCGTTCCGAGATCTGGTAAATAGAGGTAACCACGTGGATGAGTTTTAGATGCAAAACGAGCTCAACGAAGCTCGTCAATATCAGGTAATGGAAGTTCTGGGCTCCGGTGCGTATAGGATGGCTTCTCAGGAGCTCTGATAATGTAGTGTGCTCTACAAGCGTTTATGGGTACGGTGAGTAAGCTTGAGAAGAAGAATGTGGAGAAAGGTTCACGAGGGCTGAGGGCTGTGTGTCTTGGCGGGCAAGTCTAGCCTGAATAAATCGTTTAGCGCTAAAGATCGAAAAACCACCTGGCCTTTGACTCTATGCGTTCGAGCGTGCTATCCTTTTTCTTCAACATTCTACTTGAGTAGATTTTGGACTTCTCATCACAATTCTCGCTATGATCACCCGGTTATTCAGCCTAGCCCTTGGGGCAGCGCTGCTCTCTGTTCCATTCGCTCTTTGCCTGTCTCCCTCCGAAATACCCTCAGATATGCCCGTCTCCTCCCTCGTCTCCTCAGCAAAGTCCAACCTAGCCAAAGGCAATGCCAATGATGCTCTTACATATTTCGATGCTGCAATCTCACGAGACCCTCACAATTACCTCACAATCTTCCAACGTGGCGCCGCATACCTTTCTTTGGGAAGGAACGATCGAGCAAGTCAGGACTTCGACAAAGTACTCACAATGAGACCTGGTTTCGAAGGAGCATTGCTGCAGAGGGCAAAAATAAAGAGCAGAAATGCGAACTGGGAATCAGCGAAGGAAGACTACGTGAAGGCGAAGAAAACAGAAAGCACAGACTATGCGCAACTGGAGATAGCAACGAGGGCAGGACTATTAGCCTCGAAGGCCGAGAAAGAAGGGCAATGGGAGGAATGTATCAGTCAGGCTGGGACAGCAATTATGGTCGCAACCACTGCATTGAGTCTCCGGCGAACAAGGGCACGATGTCGATTCGAGATGGGAATGGTGTCGGAGGCAGTTGGCGATCTGGCGCATGCCATACAAATAAACCCTTCGTCACTACAGCCACATTTGCAAATATCTGCGGAGACGTTCTACTCAATGGGAGAAACAGATAAGGGCATTGAGCAGATGCGAAAGTGTCTGAGGTCGGATCCGGATTCTAAGGCTTGCAGCAGGCTGTTCAAGCGGGAGAAGCAGCTTGACAAGGTCCTCAAGAAGATCGCAGAGTTCAAGGGGAAACAACAATACAATAGCGCCGTGAAACTTCTTGTGGGCGTTGGCGAGGATCCTGGGCTTTTACAAGACGTGAAGAAGGAAGTCAGAGAAAGTATAGAAGCTGGTCACATACACAAGAATTCTCCAAATGAGCTCTACAGTCGTCTGGTAGAGATGGTTTGCGACTTCTACACAGAGGCAAGACCCGACTCTATTGACAACATCCGAGACACAAGCTAACATCCCCCTCCAGATGAACAATAAAAAGAAAGCCGAGCCTTACTGCACCGAAGCCCTAACACTCAACCCACACTCCCTCCCCGGCCTGCTTTCAAAAGCCAGCACCCAAGTCGAAGCCGAAGAATACGAAGAAGCAATGTCGACCCTCAACACCGCTAAAGACCACCACCCCGAAGCCACCCAAAAAATCCAGCCCCTCCTCCAAAATGCCCACACCCTCCTCAAACGCTCAAAAACAAAAGACTACTACAAGATTCTCGGCGTACCCACCGACGCTGATGACAGACAGATCAAGAAGGCTTATCGAAGTTCAGCTAAAGAATACCACCCAGACCGCGCCAGTGCGAAGGGCATACCCAAGGAGCAGGCGGAGAAGAAGATGGCGGGAATCAATGAGGCCTATGAAATTCTCAGTGATCCGGAGTTGAGGGCGCGGTTTGACAGAGGCGATGATCCGAATAATCCTGAGCAGCAAGGGCAGCCATTCCAGGGAAGTCCGTTCGGTGGGGGTGCGGGTGGTCAGCAATTTTTCTTCAGGCAAGGCGGAGGAGGTGGAGGAGGAGGAGGAGCTTTCAAATTTCAGCAGCAGGGTGGTGGTGGAGGGGGATTTCAGTTCCCTGGCGGTTTTGGATTTCCTTGACAGCCTGTGGGGAGTTGTCCTGATGCATTGCGCGGCGGGGGTTGGCGTTCAAAGCGGCAAGGATCGGACTTCTTGGAGTGGGCATAAAAGACTATGTCTTATAGTAGATGTCTTGTTTACCAGAGCTATGAATCTATGGTTTTTCCTCCAGCCCACAAAAAAATGTTCCTGAGGTCTTCTCCGCTCGTTACCCCTTCCAGTATCACAAACATGATCCTCACTCGACACTCCCTCAGAGCAAAAACATGAGACGTCACCTGCAGGGTTCGAACCTACGCTCACGAATGAAACAGATGTCAAAGATTATACCCAACATTTAAAGGGCGGATAATAAATTCAAGTCTGTCGCCTTAACCACTCGGCCAAAGTGACTGATTTGAAGTTTTCACTATTTGATAATATATCCGAGTTTAAAACAAGCTGATATCTGGCTCGGTCTTCTACTCAAGATTGAATGCCAAGAACAAGGCTTTGGGTGGCATGGAGGCGCGACAAGGTATAACCTCCTTTCGTACAATCATGTAGCTCTATTTATAGCCCTTACCAGACTCCTCACGCTATGCCATGTCTCAGAAACACTCTAATGCCCAAAATCCTACGCCAAGTCCACCAAATTATCCCGAACCAGTCCCACGTCTAACCCTTGAAGGCAAAGCGGCCAAGATCGATTTGTGGCTTCGCCTGTACTTCGGCATCTGATATCGATGCACCATCGTTAGCACTCTCTTCTGAGTCTGGAATGATGGCGTCTTCACTGCCTTTCGTGATCGTAGCATTAGGTCCCATAGTGTGGGCGATTGGTAGGGAGGGCACGTGAGGGGAAGTATGATTGCTCTCTTGGCTCGATATCGGGTCGTTGACCTTCTTTGGCATATGAATTGCACTTTTCATGAGCCCGCTGCACGATTTCGACCTGTTTAGCGCACCAACACCGAGTCGTTGCAACGACGTCATACTCCGCTGCCTCTGAAGCAGAGGCTTGCTGGATGGTTGACCGCTGCTCTTGGGCTGGCTTGCCCCTTTACCTGCGTGTATTTGCCTCCGTTGCGCTGCCATGCGGTCTGTCTCCGGCTGATACGCATAACTATTCGACAGAGCTGCTAGCTCCGCAATGATATGTCTGTTGAATGTTTGAGCAATTGAAGGCGCGGAGCTGGTAACGCCCGTTACGGATGTACTGGTGGATACTTCCGAATTTACTGTTCCTCTAGATGCCGTCGACGATTGCGAATCGTCTCCTGGACCTTCATCATTCCGTATATCTGTCCAAGCACGGTCTCCAGGCTTTTCTTCGCTGTCATCCCTTAATATTTCGAGCTCTCCTTTCTTTAGCGATTTCGGACCTTCAGGTACTTCCGGCAGTCCGGCCATGACGTCCTCAATAGAGTCATCCGACCAGATGGTGATGTCTGCTCCTTTAGCACTCCTTTTTTTTGCTGTGGCCTTTATAGAAGGACTTGGATCTGGTGCATTAGCTGTGAAGAATCGGCTCCGTCCAACCTCGCTTGATGCATTGCCCAGTTCCTGACTATGCTCAGGATCAACACACAGCCTTCTTCGCTTTGGAGGTGCTGCACCTGAAAAAGTCGCCCCTATCCTGTTCGCGGACTCAGACGCCCTGGATGGCAGCGCAGATCGAGGTGTGGAAGAAGGCAGCGATGTACTAGACCGAAGAGATGGCAGCACCGCTGGTGCTGAGCTTGACTCCCACGTCGTTCCGATTGCCCGTTGCAGCAGTCGCTCTTGGGTTGGAGAGGGTGTGAAGGTATTGGGGTCTAATTCTGCCAAAGGGGTCCGTTTTATTTTGAAAAAAAAATCGATCGATTTGTCCTTTTTCCCATCAGAAAACGTGTCGACCGTACTCGGACGCTGGTTCTGCCATGGCGTCTTTGGAGTGGTCTTCGTTGCACTTCTGACATAGATTGGCTGCTTGGTCATCGGATCGAGCTCCCCCTCAGCCACTCCAATAGCAATCTCCTGCTGCACCCCATGGCCAATGAATGAGAAGTCGTCAGGCTGTGCTTCGCTCGCCAGGTCCGTCATCATCACAATGTCGTTTTTGACGGGGCAAAAGACACGCTGATGAAGGAACGTCAACTCGGCCTTGTGGAAGGCTTGAAGGTAACCCGTTGGTACATAGTATTGGCCATCGAATTGCAGCATCTGGAGGATCTTCTCAATCGTCCTGTATTTTCGAACATAACGGTAAGCAGTCTTTAGCCCCATTTTGTTAATGTTTGCCAGATAATCACATCCGCTTAGAATAGCCATTCGTCGAAATTCAGCATCTGACCATCCTACCAGACTGATCTCTCGGCAAGCGGTGAAGTCTGCTCGGTTTATCTCAATACAGTCCCCATATTGATCCAGCTTTGTCAGGAGTCGTTTGGCTCCAAAGACCAAAAGATCTGAGTCTTCTGATAGCATGCCTTGTATGATTCCTTTACGCTCAAGGTAGACAAGCTGTGCATCTGCTTCATACGGCGCGACCACAAATTGGACTCCAATCTTCTTGAGTTCGTCGATCAACCGCCTTGCCATCTCTGGAGTGACATCAACAGCCTTTTGTAGCTCTAGATGCGCCTGGGATGGTTTGTTCAGCCTGTAGAATTCAAGTCCTTTCCGCTTGCTTTCCTCACGCCTTTTGGCCCTATCCACTTCCGTTGCGGCCTTGTTAGGTAGATAGTCTCCATCGAATACAATGTATGGGATCACGCCGAAGTGGAGGAGCATTCGTACTCGGTGCATGGAGAATTCAACATATCTGTGTGGTGGTCAGCAGTAAGGGCTGACGAGGGGTTCGGCGGGCGCACTTGGTGTTTGGCTTGCCCAAAGCAAGGTCAATGGCGCACGCCACTGTCCCTCGGTGTAGCCAGCCATATGCGTCGACTCCAATTGTCTGACCTGCAAATTTCTTGAGATTGCATGGCTTTTGGATGGACTTCAAGAGTGGGAGCAAGCCTGACGAATATTAGAAAGTCCAAGTAATAGAGCACATCATAAGTCATACCAGAGATACCCATAGCGATGGCAAGGGTTCAATTCAAAGGCGTCAGCGTCCCCCCCTCGCTTTGTTTACTTGATCCATGTGGGATCTGTTCGAGTAGATAGTCTTAAGCAAGAGAAAGCAAAAGGAAAGCAACACGACCTCTATCAGTGGACCCCCCCTATACAAGACCTTATCAGTACATTAGTCCAAGCAATCGTACACTGGACGAGCTCGAGCGTTTAAGAATCTCGAACGCGTAGTCGCGTTGAAGCTTTTTGGAGGGCGGAGGAAATTCCGGCGCAACAAAGCCCCACCATTAATTTCGAGCTCTTGATATTTACCAATCACACGTTCGGCAGTCACAACCAAGATGCCGAAAAGCTTAGCCAAGGTGCAGAAGAAGATTTCAAAGAAGAAGGGAAACACAAGCAGCCTGAACGAGGATAGTAAAGATGCTAAAAGATTAAGAAGGGCAGAAGCGCGAGGGGAGAAATTAGAAAGGATTGCAGCTGCAAGAGCCAAAGGCAACCAAATCCACTGTATGCGAGGCGGCAGACATTTAGGTGAGGAAGTAGCTTATATGATCCAGTGCAAAGGATAGCATTCTTCCAAGGAGTAGCAAAAGCAGCTACAGGTTTCATCGAAGTTAGAAAGATTCACAGTCTCATACAAAGGTCTCAACTCCGTATTTTTTGACTGGGAATACTTTGCTGACATCAAGCAGATATCTCAATCGGCATGATGAAGAGCTTGCAGAGCTCAAAAGCCAGCGGAGACCTGGACGACCTTCCAGTATGCGGGAAGATCTTCTGAAGCAACATATGGTGACGGAGGAGAAAGAGTATGATGCAGGATTCTGGATACCAGACATGGCGGACGACGGCAATCTGAAGATGCTACGGGAATGGAATGGGGAGTGGACGTCGCTGAATACGTTCAAATACGTTAGGCTGTCGAGAGGCGGTTCGATACAACCATCAAATTTCCCTCCAAAGGGCCTTTCATAACAAACGCCTCCCTATTCGTTTGGTTTATGATGCATGCAAATACAAGCTAGTGGCTTTGAGGCCCAGCGCATGATAATCGAGTTTTGTAGAAGTGTGAATATTGGTTTCTATCTTGCAGGCATTCAACATACATGAGTTGTGCTGAAATCTAGAAGGCACCACATGCTATCCTATCACTTCTTGCTAGCCGGCTCCTCGAACGAATAGGTGAGATGGCATTTCCCGCAGTACTGTCGGTTGTGCATAGCTGCCATGAAGACACCAGCTCCACACTATATCACGCGTCAGTTTCGTAACCCTGCAGTCATTCTGTACAGATTCTTACTTCGGCGGTAGGGCATTCCCTCCTCAAGCGCTCGATCTTGCCATCCCCGTCGACCTTATAGTACTTGAGGACAGCCAACTTTGTCTTCTTGCGCTTGTGCTTAATCTTCTTGGGAGTAGTGTACACCTTCTTCTTGCGCTTCTTGGCTCCACCACGCAGACGTAGGACGAGATGGAGAGTCGACTCTTTCTGGATGTTATAGTCCGAGAGGGTACGGCCGTCCTCAAGCTGTTTGCCGGCGAAGATCAGGCGCTGCTGGTCGGGCGGGATCCCTTCCTTGTCTGGAGCGGCGTTAGCAGATCTGGAAGAGGAGCACATGAGGTGGATGGGCTTGCCTTGGATCTTGGCCTTGACATTGTCGATGGTGTCGGACGATTCGACCTCGAGGGTGATGGTCTTACCCGTGAGGGTCTTAACGAATATCTGCATGATGGCCTGGACCTCTAGTATCAGCTTCTGTAGCAGGCATGCTTTATGGGGATATCAAGGGCATTCGCGAGCTTACCTCGACAATATTGTCGTCCTCAACCTTCAGCAAAGATGCTCGATAATCGGGAGAGAACAGCGCAGGATCGATTTGTGTGCGATGTGCTACGTTCCGTCGCTAAAGCCATTTAGCGTCTGATCAAAGAAACTCTAAAGTCCCAACCTCGTTTTGCAGGGTTGGCATGCTTGGCGGCGGGCTTTCTGCACGGCTCTAGTCCTAGTCGGGCTAGGCTCAAACGCGTTGGCCAGCCGATTATATTTACGAAATCGAGCTTTTGGGAAGTATTCTCAACTGCTTTCTACACCACTACCCTCTACATCTACCGCCACGTCCACGTCACAAGCTGCGCTTGAAAAACACATACAAACCATCCTCAATTGCAAACAGCTTGCCAAAGAAAACAAATCTATCAAGTTGAGTAAGACTCAGACAACACATCAGGAGCTTCAATCGCTGCACCTGCCAAAGAGCAACCAATCGATCCAAAACTCAATCTTTCATAGACACAACTTTCTCAGTCTTTGACTGGGCACAACACAAGAGATCTAGTGTAGCCCGGCCGAACGGCCTGCGCTGCGTGAGGTACATACACTGCTCTCCCAATTGCCAAAGGTGAACAACACTGATATTGAATTGAAGTCTCGAGCCACGAAGGACAATTGCTGAAACCTTCGACAATACCACGATTCGAACTCAACTTGCATCTCCATGCTGTCCCAACAGACCTCGAATACTACTAACCTAGGACCACACCGACGTCAAAATTCGACGCCTACAAAAATTCACCCTTCACAGATTCTTCCTACTGGACAACGGCAACAACGTGAGCAGCATCGACGAGGTCTAAGCCTAGATCAGTCATTTGCCGCCCAGCAAAACCATGAATACACCCAGCAGGATGGATATACGACCGGTGTTGAACACGTTCTTCGACAGCGACCAACCCAACCTACCATGCGAGAAGCGCAGCAGCAGCAACAAACGGCTCGACCGGGCCTGAATGAAATAGGAGAACAGCAATATATCGCGGGACGACAACAACTTCAAGAATACTTAATGACTAATCAATCAGCGCCACGTCAGGAACCTGGCCATACACCTTTCACGAATGACTTTCCCAACACACAATTGACGGATTTTGAAGACCAAGTACAGAATCTTCTCAACAACGCGTACAAGCCCAATACCATGGATTTGCTCCAATCTTTCGACTCGATTAACTCCGCTGGAAACCTTGACGGATTCGGAAATGAACTCGACGGATACACAGGAGACATCCAAATTAATGAAATAATGAACCAAATGCCAATGTCATACGGCGTCCCAAACAACGAAGGCTCGCAGCGACAATCCATTAGCGAAGGCTCTCAGCGGCCTCGTACTCCTCAAACTCAGACCAGAGACAGTGAGTGACCTCCTGTAAAACATCGTTGAAACCAATACTAATGACAGCGCAGGTTACTTCCCAATGACCCCTGACACAACTCCTTTCCCTAAGAATTCGAGGATGAAGACTGCTTCTCATAGCCGCACTGCGGAATCGTCTCCAACAAGGAGAGACCCGAACCTGACCATCAAGGCATCCCATGCAATGCAGCGTGGAACATCCTGCCAAGACAACTTTGCTGCTATGAGACAGCATGCCAGGAGTCCAATTCCTTCTCCACCGCACACGGCGCCACTCAAACCGCGAAGCTCGGTCGACTTAGCAGCTTTCCCTCAACCAAGCTTCTTCAGCATGGAAAGCTTGCAGACGAACATGCCTCCATGGGACAAGGCCTACAACGCTGCGGACTACTCACCCGAGTCGAATGCAATCTCATCAGCCATGTCCTCTTTCCAGTCATCTCCAGAAATGGGGCACATGTCACTATTTGAAGATCAAAATACTTACTCTATGGCTCCTAGCTCGTCTGGTGCTTCTGGCTCGCAAAGCACCCTGGATGTTGGGGCCCACTCGAGCCCAGCGAAGAAAGACAAACAAACAAGATCGCAATCAATGTCGGAAATCGATCCATTGGAGTGTATAGAAGACACGGGCGTGACAAGTGAGGCTGTCGACTCCTTCATAAAATCAGAGCCAGAGAACAGATGGCGTTGCATGTTCCCAGAATGCGGCAAATCCTTTGGGAGGAAAGAAAACGTCAAATCGCATGTACAGACTCATCTTGACGACCGTCAATACCGCTGCAAGCACTGCAACAAGCGCTTCGTGCGCCAGCATGACCTGAAGCGACACGCAAACATCCACAGCGGTGTAAAGTCATATCCATGTCCTTGTGGCAAACCATTTGCACGTCACGATGCATTGACTAGGCATCGACAGCGAGGTATGTGCATTGGTGCTTTTGAAGGGACACCTAAGAAGGTCATCAAGCGTGGAAGACCGAAGAAAGTGAGACCCGAGACCGGAGAAATTCTTGAAAAATCAGCCAGGACTCGTCAGGCCGTTTTGGAAAAGAGGTATCCAGGAAAGTACACCTCTTCGGTATCGGGCTCCTCAGTCGGTTCTTACCCTAGCCCTGAGCCAAACTTCGACGACATGGATTTCACTACAGCCAGCCCATCCCATGCTCAAATGTCTCCGGAGCAGATGTCGAACAATCTCACTCTTGATTCTTTCTCATATACGCCACCAACATCGCCGAGCTACAGCACGGGTGATCGTCTTTCTTCACAGCATTCTCAGCACTCGCATACGCCTAAAGCAGTAAGCATGAGTCCCTCGCCAAATATTATTGCCATCCCCGAAGAGCCACAGCAACTTCCCGAAAGCCAATCGCAGTCACGAAAGAGCTCGAGCAGTTACTCAGGCACTCCTCCAGAATTGGACCTCACTTCATCATCACCTCCTTCGTCCCAATTCTTTGACTTCAATGGAAGCTCCGAGGCAAATTCTTCCCTTTCACTGCCAATGTTGTCTAGTACCAGTTCCGAGTTCTTCAGCAAAGACTTCGATTTAACCGCTGTGCTGAGTAGAGAGCTGGCTAGAGAGGAGCCCTCGAAGGAAGGTAGTAATTCAGTCTTCAACATCAACGACTTCCTGAACTCCGACATGACCGGTCTCGAGGGTGGCGATACACTGTCGCACAGCCCTCACGAGGATTCTTACTTCACCGAATTCATGAGCAGCTCTTGACCAAACGAAAGAGTCGCCTCATCGGTTATTGATTGAAACCTCGGGGTGATATTAGCGCCGGCGTTCAATGGCGACACTATGAAGGGGCTCCAAAGGACGACCGGAAGGGAAACAAGCAAGCGCTCATGGTGACTGCAGGTGCAGGAGAATTCTATACGTTTACATGCGATCGTTTCTTCAACTGATTTCTATGCGTTTAGAAGGGGGCATTCACTCCTTTGGCCATCTTCAAAACATGTTCCAAGCTTCGTGTTAGGACCAATCCAAGACAGACAAGACAATGTATCTCCAGCGGTAGATGGGAAGCAGACAGTAGAAATCATGTTTTCTTCCAGACCAATCTTCTCCAGGGGCAATGTGTAGACTATGCGGTTGTTCATAGAGCAAAGTGTCGTTGATCATATCTTTTTGCAATTGACTCCTTCGTAATGCAAGGTCCATTCGTTACCTGCTGTTAATGGAGCCCTGAGACACATGAAAGGCCGGAACTTGATCGTGTGCAGACTCCAAATTCTGCTTTTCGAATCTTCCGATCATCCTCGAAAGCCTTCAAAGCTCGTCTCCTAACCCGTTTAGATATGCGGTCAGCCAGCTCATTGCCAGATATGAACTTCTGCCCCGGAACATGATGAAGCTGTACTTGAACTCTGGCATCAAGTTGCTAGGCGTTCGCCCTCGCAAAAATTTCCTCAACCAAAGACCCGTCTACACGTTCTCGTCCCGCCAGCTCATGATAGTCTCTTACTGCCTCAAGCACAGCAGTCGAATCAGTTGACGGCGGCCACCGCCGACCCTGCACTGCTTTCGAATTCGAATTCGTATTGTCATCGCTGATCCTCTCCTACGTGACATGCAGGCCATGTATGACAGCGAGAGATTCGACATTATTACTGTGCAGCGTGTCGCGTATAGTGTATCCTCTAACAGTTCATTTCGAGGAAGGCAACCCGTGCTTCTCCTTGTAGCCAACTGCGGTGTCAGAGCTTGAGACCTCGTTGTGGGATCCGTCAACCCAGAATGCCATGCGGCCCGGCTCGTTACCACGCGACTGATATCCATCGAGAGCGAACTGCATGGCTTCAACTTGGTCTCGGATGAAGACTGAACCGCGGAGAGGAGTGCCAACTTTGATGGGAACATCTAGCCTTTCGACAAGGCTTATGTCATAGATTTCACAATTTGGTCCTGCTTGTTTCTCCCAACTTCGTGTCTCACGTGCGAGTCCAGCTTTCCGCAGAAGCTCGATCTCGGGCGATCTCCATGCACGCCCGGTCCTGATACATTTCCCGTCTAGAGGAGCACCATGGAGATCTATGAAAAGGTTTTCTGAGATGCTTCCAGCTGGTCGTTGCTCTATTGCTTGGGTAAGAACAGTGTCTAGTCCTTGAGTGAAGTGAAAGCTTGATCCATGATGTCGAGCCCACTGGGGAACTGTTCGGTAATCATGTGACAAGCCTGGATTACGTGACCTTCCAGGAGGTTTAATTTGGTATCATTCAGCATAGTAAGAGTGATAAATGCTTTACTGAATCAGAAGCAAAGGTTGTCGACGCGGAAAAAGCCTGGCTTGATTTTGAAAAGCTTGACATCCACAACGCTCACCGTAAACTCCATTTTAGAAAAGCCCCACGAAACTGTTGCACTTCACTTCTATCAGCGCTGCTGACGCGCAGAGTAGAAAAAATGGGTAATCTTTTAGGGATTTTCACTCCCTTACCTCAGGAGCTTAGAACCATCACTACGGTCGTGGCTTCTTGATTCAACTCTTACCATGACATCTCCCCAATAGAGATAGTCAGCCAATCCCAATATACATATTTTCCTCGGCCGCGTGAGATTCATCGGATCTTCACTGCTGCCTAGGTTTACATGAAACTGCGGCTGAGGGTTGTGCGTTTCATGGTGGCTCAGCCCTGCTGTTGCTTATTCCGAAGGAGAAGTTCCTGGAGATTCTGTCTCTTGATATGGGCCTCCTGGTTCCTCAGCAATATCACCACTTCAGAGATATACAGATCACGGATCGCTTAAGTACGGGCTCCAAAAGAAAAAAGAGCTTGAAATTTCTTCTGGTTCTCCAAATTTGATTGGTTGCCGGCCTTTACAGACTCCGGTGCTAAGCTCGCTTGGCAATGACATGGTTTGTGAAATTGCCTGCTCTTTTAGTCAGACTGCTGCTTACCTTACTTTGCACATGGGCTTTGTTTCCTGTGCTTGGATTTGGAAGGCTTGTTCCCTAGGACATCACTTCCTCCTCCTCGAGCCAGACAGCCAGCTCGATTGCCTCCTGGCTTCCCAACCTAAAACGACGTTGTCATTACCCTGTAAAGTCCTACTCTGAAACTCGGTGCCTCTAAGAACCGAAATATCCGTGAAAATCGCCTTCAATCTCTGCACTCGCGAAAACGCCTCGACCTGCCCTACTCTGCGCCTTCTTCTGTCGATACTTGGGCCTTTGAGCGAGACTTCTCCACTAGAATTTGCAGTTTCCCAAATATCCATTACGGCTCCTCCAAAAGAAGGATCGAGGTCAACCGCCTCCAGGTTTTGCTTCGGCAGGCCTTAGAACCATGAGGAAGTCCTCTTTTCCCTCGCGGAACGACTTCTCCAACGTCAAGTTGCCCTTCTCATGGCCGCCCTCCATGCCCACCATAATACCACGTCGCATGCGGAGAAAATTGCGGTCAAAAATAAGGAGTAGGCAGTCGCCCTCATCCACCCTCGCCTCCCTTCAAACCTCCTACTCCCCCGCCGATACTGTCCGAGCCCTGCGTGCACATCGATGGTCATTTTACGATGGCCAATATCTGATACTCATAATACTGGGCATCTTCTCGTTGTCTATAATATCTACACCCGGACCCTTGGTCAAGACCGCCTTTGCGACATTCATAATTACTTCTCTCATACTACCAGTCACTCGCCAATTCCTACTCCCTTCACTGGCTATATGGATGTGGTTGATATTCTTCTATGCATGCGGGTAAGCAACACTGCTTCATATTGACACCCTCTCGGTCCCCTGTCAAAACCCGCGGATGCTCCGGGATCGCGCGCGGTTGTTTCCGGAGTGCATTTGAGAAAGGTTTAGCTAACAGATCGTAACTGTAGGTTCATACCAAGCACCTGGCGGCCTCCAATATGGGTGCGAGTCCTTCCTGCTCTTGAAAATATATTCTACGGCGCCAACCTCAGCAACATCTTGTCCGCTCACACGAGTGCCCTCCTAAGCATCATGGCATGGCTGCCTTACGGCATAATACATTTCGGAGCGCCAGTCGTCTGCTCAGCGATCATGTTCATTTTCGCCCCCCCTGGAACAGTACCCATGTTTGCAAAGAGTTTTGGGTGGATGAATTTGATTGGGGTGGCCATTCAATTGACATTTCCATGCTCACCGCCATGGTACGAGAACAAATATGGGCTCGTACCGGCGACCTATGCAGTAAAGGGGTCGCCTGCAGGATTGGCAGCCATCGATGACCTGTTTGGGATCGCCCTCTACACTCCCGCATTCACTGGATCGCCCATGGTCTTCGGTGCTTTCCCTTCATTACATGCCGGCAGTGCTGTGATGGAAGCTTTGTTTATGAGCCATGTGTTCCCGAAACTCACGCCTCTCTTCACTGTGTACACACTTTGGCTATGGTGGGCCACAATGTACCTGTCTCATCACTACGCTGTGGATCTGGTGGGAGGAAGCTTACTCTCTGGAGTGATATTTTTTGTCGTCAAATCCAAATTCCTACCGCGCCAGCAGCCAGACAAGATGTTCCGCTGGGATTACGACTACACGGAGATTGGTGACGATCCATCAGAGAAGGGCTACGCACTTGCAAATCTCGATGGAGCTGCAGAAGACGCGGATGAGTGGACAGTCGGCTCCTCATCTTCGATCTCATCCGGCTCCAGAAGTCCCATTGACGAGAGCACTTCCTGGGAAGGCGAAACATTGGCTTCACATTCGGACACCGAAGCTCAGAGGTGATTTCGAACAATGTGAATATTCGATCTGCCCTCGGCAGCGCCCTCCTGTCGAGTATATAATAATTATGACTGACACGCATTACGGCTTCAACGAGCGAGCACATACATCTTTCGTGGGGGCGATGCGACCTGCGCCTTCGACGAAGTACATATTTTAGCCCAGGGCTTGGATATAGCTGGGCTCTGCACTATCTAGTATATTAATCCGGCAGGCGACGCCAAGAGGGGTCCGCCAGCCCACTTACATTCGCTTCTTTGTTCCTACTACCTTCGTTTCTACATACCCGCATGTCAGGGTACATATGGGATTGGGCACTCTGTATAGATGGTCCACAGCATTCGCTCGGCATCTCTTGTTCTTCGACTGCATTGGGCGGTCTTCACTCAAGCTAGGCGTTTTGAGGTGTTTTGCTGCTGGCGTGGACTCGCAGTGGCCTGGATTAGTACTGACTGCATTGAACGGTCACCAGATGTATACTTCCATCAGAAATGAATCTTCTGCCTGCAAAGGTTGTCATCGGAGGTGGATGATGGCTTGATTGTAGTAATCCTCTTTTCCAAGAGAACCTGACCAACCGATTATGGTATTACGTTTCACTTTGATTATTGACCAAATATGCGGCATCTGAGGATTCATTGGCAGTGAATAGGATGTCTTCATGAAGTTCGTTCTTGGCCATCGTCCATTGTTTTATCTTCCATGACAAACTGCCACACAAATACAAACAATCATCAATGCTTTCACACAATTACTATAACATCTACACACGTACTCAGTGTATCCATTCTCCCAACCCCTTTCCAAAAGATTGACTACAACACTCACCGCACTCATCTACCCTTGGGTAAAGCTTACTTGAAGAAATAAGCCCACTCTTCGTGCTAGGAATAAGTCTCAACCTGCCGTTTGGCAATTGCTTTCTCAATAACGATGCTCACATTTGGACATCGTCTTTTCACAATTTCTGACGCTGAGAAGCAGTGATTGGGGGTATGACATGCTTAGTTCTCACACTACCTCATCTATTCGAAATGCTACTCGTGCTTCGAATCAAGAAAAGCGAAGCTAAATAAATATTCTCGGCTTCTCATTTTGCTATGAAGCGATCTTTCGGCCTTTCTTGCTGCGTCCACACTCTCTTCTATACAAAAAAATGTATAGCCGATGACGCCGCCGGTAACGTATGTACCTTCGTTGTCGCATATTGAATCAACGTCATCAATCGTTGCATACATCTGAGCGTGCTACGATCCCATGAGTTCGTCCAGCCAGCCCACGTCGGTCCCGCCACTCAGACGCCGCCACAGCTCAAGATCCAATTTCGTTCGTACCAGCAACAGGCCGTTCACTGGCTGCTTGAGGTGAAGAGAAGCATTTTGGCCGATGGAATAGGCCTCGGAAGAAGCACTAGCAATGCTCGCTACCATATGCTCGATACCAAATAGCGCAGATGGGGTCAAAGCCACTCTCGTGATACCCCAAAGGCGCTCCTGGATTCCTGGACCAATGAGGTCAACAGTCATATCAGACCGGGCGCTATCCGTCACCACGTGCTGAAGGGCCATTGTCTTCACCACCAGCTGGAGAGCCAAAGACTGCGGCGAGTCGGTTTAATTTCCGAGACATCGCCACACGCAAGAAAGGAAGACGCGTTGCCAGGGAAAAGGCAGGAGGTCTAATAGGAGACCACCTATTTCCGCAAAAGCGAAATTTGATGTAGAGAAGGTTCCTAGCCTGGCTGCGGAGGAGCCTAAGGTTTTGAGCTGAACCAAAACATTCCACTACATCTCCCCACATCCATATTCAAACCTGCAATTTTCCACTTCTCCTACACAGACATTGATCAGTTTGGTCCCGAGACTACAACTTCATAAACCGTCAACTCTGGTAAACTTCTCATATAATTTCGCTGCCCACTCCACCATATTCGAGACGATCAAAAGACTCGTCCTCTGCACTCGACTATCCTATCGTCCAGCGGTATCTCAGCCGACACCTGGCATGAGCTAAGGTATGGCTCACTTGAATTTCATTGGGCACTTGGGCAGCATCAAAGATCACTAAGCGTGCAGTTCGATGATCTTTAATCGCGGGCAGAAGGCCCGAGAATCTCAACCAGAGACTGAGGCAAGACGGCAACCTCCGTTCTGAGCTCGGCAGTCTGCTTGAGAGACATGAAGTCACGGTCACAAGGATGGTCTTCGAACGTCTGTCGAAGCTGGGCTAATTTCGTGAATGGTTCATTATCAAGAAGAAGAAGAAGCTCAGGGCCGGATATTATGAAGCTAGGTCAATTCACTTTGTGCGATTCTTTCTGCAGATATAAGTTCGCAGAGATGGTCACAGGGTCTGGAGATCCCGTCAATGTCCATGAAATTAGGCTGATACTCATGATCTCCAGTCGTTTAAATCTCCCGCTAATACTCATGATCCCCTTACCGCACTCTACCTACCTTTCATAATTCAAGTTATTCTCTCTCTTCACTGTTCTTTCGATGAAGTGGGAAATCATGGCAAAAACCTCATTTGCGAGTTCGCAGACTACACGTCAAATACGAAGAGCTCCAAGACGAGGCGCAAAGACACTAAATTAAAAATCTCACTGACTCTGGTACCTTTCCCATTCGCTCACTCTTGGGCATTCGAAAGTAGCGATGGTGACCAGGTGGTGTTGTGTGTCGTTCACAGTGCTCCTAAAGCGTTGCTTGCGAGCCTTTACAAACTCATTATCGTCTTCCGTGAATTTGACTTCTCTGCAGTCAAGGGGAAAGCTTCCCAGCCTTTGGCCAAAAAGAGCGCCAGCGAGGTGAACACCATGATGTTCAACGTGAACAACATCATTTCCAAGAGTAAGAGAAATGTGATGAGTCAAAATGAGGATGAAAGACTTTGATCTGGCAAGGAAACCAGTCGAGGAGTCCGATGTAAGTCGCGCTCGAGCAAACATACGCCGCGGAAAGCTGCCCGAAGATCAGCGACCGAGAACGACCGCAGATGAACATGGGGTGGAGATGGGCACCATAGGCCATAACCCCGGCGACATGCGACATACCCTGACTTCTCCTCAACCGGAGATCCCGGTGGAGCCACTGATGCATGGTGGAAGGATTGAACCAAGCCAAGCTACTACAACAACCTTCATCATCTCTGAAGCGCTGTCATTTACGACAACTCTGAATACTAAAAACAACACATGGAATTGGAAAGGCACTTTCTGGAGTCTTTGTCCCTACTCAATGGCCCTTCCGGAGTCTCGAAACCTGCTTTCGAAGTGTAATCGCCGGTTCTTAACCCAAGACCACTCCCGAGACATTTCTTGCTACTCAGTCTCTGTCTTGAAAGAAGCAATGCTGACCTATAAATATGCCAGGAAACTGACGGTCCTATTCAACCAACCAATTGTCTCTCCTCACTCGACTTAAATCACGCATACAGTGGAGTAGGCATCGTACAAAGCATGTAAGTTACAACTGCACTTCATGCTCACATGCCACATGCGAGTCGACTAGGAAGGCTGAAAGGGCTGTAAAATTGATCACCTGTACTGCCTTTTCGGGTACGATGATCAGTGGGAGAGATACATCCAATTCGATCGGGAGACACCGCCTGCCAAGCTAGGCGACAAACCCTTCAATGGGAACTTACCTACTAGACCACGAAACCCGGGCAAGCCCCCTAAGGAAGCAAAGGATGTAACTCTCCACCAACCTACGGCAAATAAATGCCGCACAGCAAAAGGGCGCATTGCAAGGCCACACTCTTGATTTCCGCCTGAAGATTCACGGACAGGCAGACAAATAGATTCAAGGCCACAGTAGGGAACACATCAGGGGCCTAAACAAGGTCCACGGCAGGGATGAGCTCGGCAGGGGCAACAAAAAAGTCTCAAACAAGGTCAAGGGCAAGAGCTGACGGCAACGCACGCTCAGCACCAGGCTGATGGCGCGTTCTATGCGACACGATGCAAGTGACTCTGAGTCGGTAAGAAAGACGGCGAGTGCGATGTCGATTGGGAGGACGCGCTCGCCAAGTCTAATCTCTAACGCAGGCTGCCAGATGACAACGAGCAGGGTTTGTTCACCTGGATTTGAGTTTCGACAAGAGAAGAAGGGATCGAATACGAAAACTTCAATATTATGGTCACCAAAGGCGCGCCGCAAGACGGCGATGTATTCGAGTACACGGTGCAAGGACTTGTAGAAGCTAATCCCGAACACTCATCAGGCAGCGTGATTCGCAAAGCATCACGCCCCAGGCTGGGCTTGTATAAGGCAAGATCCTTTTCCTATGGCCCCGAGGTATACATCATGATTTGAGTGGAGATGAGGACGGCGTTGAGACCGAGCACGGGACTCAGCGTCAATGAAGGCGGGAACGGGTGGTGTAATCAGCAAGGAGAAACACGCTTCAAGGACCAATACCCGTTCGAGATTTACATCTTCCAGGAGAAGGGGATATCTTTCTGGCAACACGACTGGAGGTCTGAACCTACGATGAAATAGATCAATGGAAGACGTCTATGCAGGCTCCGAGAAGGACTTCAAGAGATACACCGCCGTGGCTGGACGGTTTGATAAGGCAAGGAGAATTCTGACAGCTTCGAATTGGCCAATGACGGAGAGCCCAAATGATATGTCGTTGATGCAGATGTTCCATTCAATTCTACTACCATATGTCGATACTAATTGCCTGCAAAGCACGACCTTAGGATCTCGCCACGAGGGCATCCTTCAAGCACGGAGGTCTCTGGAAGCGTTTGAAATATGGAAAGTCCTGGTGTTCGATTGTATGTACCATTTGAGGGTCCTCTAGATGTGCGGTAAAACGCTCGATGCATGTTGACGTTCTGTCCTTCCTCGAAGCTTGTGTGGTGGCCGTGCACTGCTAGATAGTTCACTTTCCGCTACGGTTTGAATGAAAATCGGTTTCAAATGAATGCTTGATTTCCAAGAACGTGCTAAGCCGATTGTGCTTCTGATTTGCCTTCAGTACACTTTTGCGCTGTAGATAGTCAGGAGTAGTGTCTCTATAGATTTATTATAGAGATGAAAGGCTTGAACGAGAAGTCAGTAGTAACTACAGGGCCATTTAATGAAAGGTTCGTTGCTGACTGCAGCACCCAGCCGAAAAACCAACACCACACGTTCAAAACCACTTTTTGAAAAACAACCACTAAGACACGCTTTTATCACGCTTAAACTCTCGTTATTAAAAAGGCTCGTCCGTAGTTATCTTTATATCTAAGTCATAATAGTAGGAGGTAAATATAGTTTCGACGCGCTAGGTTTAAATAATTCGTATTTATTTATTATAACTAAATATACTTCCTAACTACGTTTTAATATATAAAATATCGTTAACGCCGCCTATAACGATAGTAAAATACGTTATATTCCTTTCGGGACCTTCGAGTATATTATAAAATTATATAATATACTCTTTAAAAAGATATATATATCTATTACGGAGTTATTATCTTAAATTAATAATATCTAACGCTAGTAATAATACGTCGCCGACGATAACGCCTATATAAAGCTCGCTTTAAAGGGACTCTAAAAATAAATAAAAATTATTAAAAACTATATTATATATACTAGATCGGGGGATATAATACTTAATTATATTTTAAATATATTTAATTATAAGTTTATTATAAAGTCTTTAAATAAAATCGTTATTACTTTACGCCGCGAGACTAGCGATAAATAAATTTATAAAGATATAAATAAAGTCGTTAAAGCCGACTCTTTTATGAAGATACTTTTAAATTATTATTTTAAAAATAATAACCCGTAGATATTAATATACGCGACCTACTAGTTATAGAGTAACGACTTCTGAATCGAAATATTCGATTCGGACGATATTCCCCTATTTAACTCGGGGAAGGCGTAGTATTTAATTTTTAACTAGATTATTAATCTCTTTAAATCTATATTCGGAGTTATCGCGAGTTTAATTAAAATAAAAATAATAAATTTTAATATTAAAGATAATTAAAAAGATATCGCGAAAATTCTAGAGGTAGTTAATATTTTAATTTTAAATACTAATAAAACCTACGATATTAAATATATAAACTATTTAACGAGGAAAGCTACGGAATAAAAATATACTTTTATCGTCGTAGATTTTAGGTCGCTAATAATAGCGAATTATATTATATATCGAGGTATATTATAGGCGGGCGATATATATATATATAAAAGATATATCTCTAATTATATTATCCGGTAGTATTTTAACTATAACGGATATAAATATATCGGAGTTTAATATAACTCTAAAAAGAAATACGGGAGGTATACCTCTATTAATTATTATAAAGAGAAGTATATTTCGGTTACTATCTAGTATTACTATTATAAAGTTAATATATATTATATATAATTAAAGACCTATTTAAGGCGGAGGTCCGAGAAGGAAAAAATTATATAAACTTTTTTATTTAAGAAAATATTCTATTTTAAATTAATATTAAATAATCTAGAGTATAATAATTCTTAAATTACTCTTCTTAATATTAATAACCTAGAATTATTACGATTTTATATTACTAGAATAGTAATAATAATAATAATTTTTTTTAAAAAGTATTAAAGATACCTAAAAATACGACGCCGTTTACGGGTATTATTACTCCGGTATTATTAATATTAATACCTACGCCTATAACCGGAATATTTATAGAAATAATATTAATAATTATAATAATTATAATATCTATAGTATAATAATAGTAGTAAATATTTATATAGTAATAATAAATAAATATAGATTATTTTATAAAATAGTTTTTAGAAAATAAAAATAAAATAAGAACCTTAAAGCGAAAAACTAATAATAATACCTCGTTAAATTTCTCGATATTTATAAGGTATCTTTATAGTGAAATAATAATTATATAAATTCTACCTAGGCTACCTAAGACTAAAAAGTAGAAAATAAATAAAAATCGCCTTAACCTTTTAAAAGTCGTATTATAAAACGCGTTAATAATTACTAGCGTCGATTATTATAATAATAAGTATATTAAGAACTTTTATTAAATATTTAAAGAGAGTTTATTAAAGAATATTACTAACCCCGAATAATTATTATATTTAAAATTATAGTATAAACGAGTTAAAATAATTAGTTAATAGGGAGTTAATAATTTAAAAATAAAGAAATATTTAGAGGGTATATAAAATATACCTTTAATTAACCTAGATACTTTATTATAATTATCGCTTTTATCCTTAACGACTAGTCTTTCTACTAGTATATAATCTTTAATTAATATAATTTAATCGGTTAATACGATTTACTTTCAACTACCTCTATTAATACTACTCGAAAATATTCTTTAATATAATTTTAAACTTTCTTCCTAATCTCCTTTAACTACTTTTTATTATTATATAAACTCTCGTATTAACTTAAATAATTTTAATATAACTCGTAGGAATTAATATAATAAATATATTTCTAATTTTAATATCCTAGTCTATTTACTCCCGTTAAAAAATACCGAATATAAATAAATTTAATATTCTATAATATAATATTTATAAATCGAGAATAATAGTTATAACCTTATTCCTTAAAGATAAAGTTATTAAAAACTACGATATTATCGTTATCTAAAAATCTTAGAAGAATCTTTATAATTACTCGACTTATAACTTTATTTTTAAATCCTTTAGGTTATATTACCTCGACCTAAATAAATACGATAAACTTATTAATATATATTATTTTATTTATAATAAAATCGCCGTTTAGAGAGTATAATAATTAAATACCTTTAATACCGTTTATAATATATTATTATAAATCGTACTATACGATATAGGCGAGGACGATAATAACGACGAATAAATTTATATTAATATATATAATATTTATAATCGCTTAGGATAAACCGACGAGTTATATAATCTTTATCGCTCGCTAAGAAACGAGGGTAGGTTTAATAATATTAATAATAACTACTAAAAGTATATTATTATCGGGGACTTTAATATCTACTACCTAACCTAAAATAATACGGGTATAAATATTAATAACCGGGTAGATATTATATTATAGTTTATAAACGAATTCTAATTTATATAATACTTATCTATAAGTATTAAAATATATATAAACTATAACGAATCTAGTTTTATACTAAACCTATACTTCTTTATAATAGGGTTTAATAATTATATATTATACTACGAAATAATTTTTAGCCTAGACTACGGGTTAGATTATAACTTAATTATAACTATTTTTAATATTAATATCGACGAGACTATTACGCCTCCGATATTTATATAGAATATAATAAATATTAAGAATCTAAATATTAAACTAGAATTTTAACTCGTAGAAATACCGCCTATATAAATATATAGCTCCTTATACTACGTAAACCGAATTATTAATACTATTTATTATATTACTTAACTTTATATACCGAAGAATTATTATAATATATATATAGTTCTTAGGTTTACCTCTAAATATAAAATAATAATTATTAAGATTTAGAAACTACGTAAAATAAACTAAAGATTTATAAAAAGGGGGGTAGATTATAAACGGGTAATTAAAACTAAGAAGAATTATAAAATCGTTATTAAAATAAAGAATTAATTTATTAAAATAACCCTTCGCTAAATTTATAGAGACTTAGTCGAGTCGGTAATAAAAAATATAAATAAAATATAGAAATTTATAAAATAGGCGAAGAGTAGGTAAATATTATTTAAGTTTTTTACCCCGGGTCTCTAACGTTTAAATAAAACTATAGCCTATAATAAAATTAAAAAAACTAGGTTTTTTTATAAGAGATTTTTTCTAGAACCCCCTCTACCCGACTTAAAGAATATCGATAATATTAATTACCCTATATTATTTAACTTCCTTTAAGATATATCCGCCGAGGAAATTATTTATATTATTAAAATATTAAAACCGATAAAGTTTTAAAGTTTAATAATATTATAAATAAAATATTTAAAATAATACTCTCTATACTTCTTCCTCGACTTTAAAAACTTTATAACGAGTATTTTTAAATAGGAAACTACTCTATTACCTTTAAAAACTTTATAATAATAATATTATAAAAACTAGGTAATTACCGCGATTATTCCGATATTAAAAATTACCGACCTATCGTATTATTACCTACCCTCGGTAAGGTAATAAAGAGTATTATAATATTTTAAATTAGTTATATTACCGAATAAACTAGTTTACTCTCTAAAGATTATTTTAAAAATTATAAAAAAACCTCGATAAAAAGCGCTATATATACTTTAATTAAAAAGATTTATTTCGTTTAAAAAGAGGGATATATTTATAACCTACTTTACCTCGATATTATTAATATTTATAATAATATATTATATAAACGGCTACTTTATAACCTTCGTAAACGAAGGATAAACGATATAATTACGGAATAAATAACGAGTTTTATTATTAACCGGACTATATTTTTAAAACTTCTAAATTATAAAACTAAAAAGTTCCCGGTTAATATAAATATATTATAAAGATCCGGCGTCTCTCCCGTATTTTATTTATTTTATAATATAGATTTTATAAAGTTAAATAACGATCCCGGATTAAATATTATAATAACCGGTTATATAAACGATATAGTATTCCTCGTAATAAACGGAATAATAAAGAATATTATTTATCCTTAAAGAAGAAAATAATATAAATTTAATAATAAACTTTATATTATACGTCCGTATTTAATATTTTAAAATTTAAACTCGTTTATTTTATCTCTAAAGTAATTAAACTTTATAATTAAAGACGCGAAAAACTAAATAATCTAGCCAAACTCTATAATTACTAACGAGAACTATTAAATAATTACTAACTATAATATAAAGTATATTATTAAATAGCGCGGCGATTAATTTTAATACCTCCTATAATATCTTTAAAACTCTACGGCGGGTATACTTTTATATTATATTAATATTAGTTATTAAAAATTAATAGCGGTAAATTTAAATAAAACCTATAATTAATCTAGATCCTCTAGAAATATTAAGATATACCTAGAACGATTTAAATAAATATACTATAAATAGTTAAAACTATTATTATTAATATAGAGGGAGAGGAAATAAATTAAAATAAAATAAAATTATATAAATTTAAATAAAAACGGAATAATTTAGAATATTTTAAAATATATATATATATAATAATATTAAGGGTTTATATTTATTCGGGCGCGTAACCCCGAAGAAATACCCTTAAGAGTTATATTTATAATATATTCTTTATAGGCGCCCTCTTTTAACTTTATTTTTAATAATTAACTTTTAAATAATTACCGGTTTAGGCGGATAATTTATTATTTATCTATTATAAAAAGATATTACCGGGGCTAAGGCCTCCTAATTAAATTACCTTCGTATAGATTGATAAATACGTAGGATTAGTAGTTTATAAATTAAAAATAACTTTTTAAGGCGGTCTCTAGGGAGTAGAGGGAAGGCTTTATACTTATAATATAAGCCCTATTTAGTTAGTTCCGAGCCAGGTCCTAGGGTGGTCCCAGGGCTGAGACTCCCCGGTATACCGTAAGGCGGGACCGTGTATGAATCACTCACTCACTCACTCACTCACTGCAGCACCCAGCCCCGCCTCAAAATTAGCAAGCTGCATTCGCAGCCTATCACCGCCATATCTCGACAGCATTGTGTGCAGGCCCATAGATGAGAGAAAGGAGACGACAGCAGTATCTCTGGGAGTGAGACAAGAATTGTGCGGCGGCTGAGGGTTGTGAGGGAAACACTGCTGCTGCTGGTGGTTTGGGGGTGGCCTCGAGATCGGGGCATTTCCTACGCACGCTGTGCATCATATGTTTCTTAGAATAATTTTGAACTCGGCAGTGTTGACGACCATAGAGCAGGGAGCTCCAGATTCCCAGGAAGGAGTACGCCTTGGGTCGTCGAAATCATGACGACAAGGGAGGGTCTATTTCAATACACTAGGTTCAGCAAATCAGCCAATCTCATGCTTTGAAGATCTCTGACAGTTTATATCTTACAATTGAGCTTTAATTATTGATTTATGTGCCGATCTAAATTGGAGGGGTAGCACATAACAAAAACCGTCTCCTTGCCTTTTACCAGAAGACGCTGTGTGTGCACCCAAACCTCCATTCATTAATCTTTGGACTACAACATTGCGTTATGCAACTATTTTCTTTTTGCTCAAGTCAATCTTTTCGAATCGTATTCTATCATATTTTGGCCTCGAGGAAGGTCTTTTTCTTGAGAGTCAGCCAAGATGGCTAGGCTTGGCATCAATCTTCGCCACTTCGTATTTTTGAACTATGCTACTTCTTCCCAGCACCCATAATCCTCTCCTTCTCCTCCTCACTAAAGCTATATGCCCCCTGCTTCAGTGCCTGTATAAGCACCGGTACAGACTTCTCCGTGAAATCACTCGCATTGCGGATCTTGTCAATGTCGTCTGCAAACTCTGCCGTCACTCGGCGAAGATAGTAAGACTCGAACGATTCCTTTGGTGCTGGTGTAGACTACTTTGCTTTTAGCACAGCGTTCAATTAAAACAGTACGTGGACGGGCACCTTGGTTGTTGGGGCTTCTTGCGACTTTTCAGATTCTGGCTCTCTTGCTTCTGGGGAAGACGATTTGGACTCTTCTGTACTCGGGCTCTTTGATGGGGGCTCTATGACCTTGGCTTTCTTTGATTTCGCCTGTTGCTTCTGATTAGCAAATGTCGTACATCCTCTGTGAGTTTACGCATTACCATGATGAGTTCTGGCACTTGCCTGCTTGGGGTGTTTGATGTTTTTCGCCGAATGTCGAGGCCAGGCGAACGCAGAGCTAATTGGGTAGAACTTAAGGTTTAATCTTGCATGATGTAAAAATATTCGAGGTACCATACATACTACAACTACTGCCCGTCAAGACAAGCGCCTCTTGCTTCTGCCCGCCTATTCGCAAAGAAAACGTACGAAGCTCCCCTTCATTGAATCATCCCATAACAACCGTTCCCAGACCAGTCATCGGTGCGCCTCCATCCGCTCCTTTCAGGAAGCGTCCCCTCCGCTTCGCCCTCTCAACCAGCACAACCGTAATGCACACTACCTGATCCAGCACTCCTTGCTCAAATCCCTCTTCGCTCACCTCTAGAGTTTCCAAGACAGCACCGTCCGTGATGTCTCTTCCCATGAACGTGTGCTCGCCACTGTATGTAAATTCTGCTGGAAGCCGATTCGACGTCGTCACCATCTCCGCTCGATACTTGCGGACCTTGGACGGCTGCCACCACCAACAAGGCTTTCCGTTGACATTCACAGCGAAGCGTTGCGATTGGTGACTTTCTAGTTGAAGATCTTGGGTAGCATGGGGGTCTCCTTGTTCAACGTAAAAGGCCTCGACGCTCGAGGATACTCGGCGTAGTTGTAGGGTTTTGAAAGAGGTCATGGGTGGATAGTAGTCCATTTGAGGATTCGGACTTGCTACCGCTGGTCCAAACGGCTATGCTGACTACGCAGGTAGGGCATGAAATCCAGTTACACCGCCCTCCATGTTCGCCGAGTATCGAAAATCGAGGTGATTGTGGATTAGACAAGGTAGTTGTTCTGAGCTTGATGATACTTGTGGGACTTGTTATACTCCTTTGTGTATTCCCTCACAATACTGTTGATGGGAATGGATCGATGAGCAAACGTGAAATCAGTATTGCCTTTATGTGCACTCCTTTCACTGTGCTTGAGCTGTAAAGAGCTTGGTGAGAGAATTTCTCCATTCTTGTAGCCATCATTAGTACCAAGCACATGTTCGATCTGCATTCCGCAGTCACACGGTGGTGTTCACGGAGTTGGGAGGCGGAGTAATAAATGCGGCACTACGGCGGACGATAGCTGAAGATAGGACAAAACCAAAAATCCCAAAATGATCTGCGGTAGTTCTACTGTCGTTTCGGAAACTGGCCCACGCACCAAAATTTATATAGAGCAACCATAAACATTAAGTAGAAGAAGATATAGAGCTACGATAGGGCATACTATAGAGTAGTAATAGAGTAAATCATAGAGTATACTATAAAGTAATAATAAGGTATATTATAAAGTAATAATAAAGTATACTATAAAGTAATAATAGAGTATTCTATAAAGTAATAATAGAGTATTCTATAAAACTTACTATAGAGTAATAATAGAGTATACTATAAGGTATTCTATAGAGTATACTATAAAGTAAGATTAGGGTATATTATAAAATAATAACGAGGTATATTATAAAGTATATTATAAAAGAATAAAGAGGTATATTATAAAATATATTATAATTATATACGAGGTTATAATAGAGCTATTACTAGACTATATATTCAAATATAATAAGGTTATATATACTCTATTATTACTTTATAGTATACTTTATTATTACTTTATAATTATTTTATAATATATACTAATTTTACTTTATAGTATATTTTATAGAATACTCTATAGTATACTCTATTATTACTTTATAGTTTATTTTATTATTACTCTATAGTATACCCCAATATTACTCTATAATATATTTTATAGAATATTTTATTACTACTCTATAGTATATCTTATCATTACTCTATAGTATATTTTATAGAATATCTTATTATTACTCTATAATATACCCTATTATTACTTTATAGTATATTTTATTATTACTCTATAATATACTCTATTATTACTCTATAATATATTCTATTATTACTCTATAATATACTTTAATTTTATTTTATAATATATTTTATAGAATACTCTATAGTATACCCTATTATTATTTTATAATATACTTTATAGAATACCTTATTATTACTCTATGATATACTCTATTATTACTTTATAATATACTTTATTAATACTCTATAGTATACTCTATAATTACTTTATAGTATACTTTATAATATACTTTATTATTACTCTATAGTACTTTATTATAATCTATACTATAGTTCTATTATAAATATAAAGTAGTAGTATATTATATATATCTACGCCCCGTTAAAGATATTAATATAATATATATATCTACGCCCCGTTACCTCTATAATATTATTATTTATTAATATAGAGTTCTAGTTTTAATATCGCGGGGTTTTAACTTTTAATAATCCTATATCGAGTAAATATTCCTCTATATTATTAGAATCCTTAGAGATTAATTCTATTATTAAATCTAGGATTTAAAAACTATTTAATAATAAACCTCGTAATTATTTTATATCTTTTATATTATTACTAAGCCGCTAGCTTTACGTTAATAATTTTAAATATTATAATTCTAATCTCTTAAATCTTTCTAAAGAAAAAATCTATTATTATTATAATATCGGGTTTAACCTCGGGACGTCTAGAAAAATTTAATAATAATAATATCGATTAACCCCCCTCCGACGATCCCCGTTATAAGAATAATAATAAATTTAGAGATATTATTACCCCCGAAGAGATTTTAAACGTATAGTTTAAAATTATTAAAGAAGAAAATCGTCGCCTTAAATAATAATAAAAATTAGAGGTATTATAAATTAAAAATTAAAAACTATATAATCCTATTATTTCTATACCCGCTAGCGGAGTATTAATAGAATTTATTATTTATAATAGAGGTCCCCTAATTATTATACCTACTAGTAGAATAATAATAAATTTAATTATACTTAATAGAGATATCTTTATTAGGGCGAAAATACTACGCTTTAATAAAATAAATTTTTATAAGAGTATAAACGAAGGTAAATATTTATACTAGTTCCGCGACGTAAATATTAAATTTTTAATTAGTCTTAAGTATTTCATTATCGATTATTTAAAAATCGTATACTATATAAACTCGTTAAAGGGTAATCTTTTAATATAGTAATATAAATACTATAATTTATATAGTTTAGCTAGTATTATATTTAGCTTTTTTAAAAAGTTTCTTTTTAATTTAATAACGGGTTTAATTAACTACTATTTTTTTATTTATAAAAAATAGGAGGAAGTTAAATAATAACTTATTTAAAAAATATAGTTATTTAAAACTTATTTTAAAGAAATAAAAACCTAACTACCCCTATTTTTAAAAGAGTATAAGGTAAATTTCTTTTTAATTAAATTTAAATTTAAATTTAAAAATAAGATCCTTAATATTAATAATATATTTATTTAAAGGAAAGAAATTCTTATCTAAATTATTATATAAAAAAAGAATCTAAAGTATATATAGTTAATAAGTAGTTTTAATTCTAATTCGGGTTCCTATTTAAAAAACCTTAATAAAGGAAAATTTATAATAAACCGAATTATTAAGTCTAATACCGGCGATAATATTAAATAAATATATTTAAAGAAGAAGAGTAATAAACGTAAAATTAATACTATTAATTCTTCGTATAATAAAATTATTTATTATTATTATAGAATAAAAAGTTATATTAAATCTAAATATCCCGACCTAGATAAACTAGTTATATACGTCGGCGCGGTATTAATATAAAATAATTAAACTTAATTTACGCCTCGGAAGAAAAATAAGAAAAATAATTAATAGAAATATATTATTTTATTTTTTCTAAGGGTTAGATTACTTTTTAAAATAAAATTAAATAATTTATTACCTTAATTAACTCTAAAGTATAAATTAATTTAATTTTATAATAGTTCGTTATTAAAAATAATTTAGAACTTTATAATACTACTTTACTATTAACTAAAATAATTAATAAATAAAGTATATATTACTATAATATATATTAATTAAATTATTAAATAATCGATAGTTAGGGTTAAGGGCGTAAATATAATACTTTATTCTATATTATAAATTTTAAAGATTTAAATATTATTCTAAATATATTTAAATTATATTAATTAAAGATATTAATTAATTCTAAAGCGGATTAATAGCGGTTTAAAATTAATTTTAGTAATTTATAAATTAAGAAACCGGCTAAATTCACTAATAGTTTTAAAAATAAACCGAATATATTCGCGGTCGTATACGCTACGGTAATATAAAATAAATAAGAAGAACTTCCTAATCTAAAGATTCTTAAGGAATTTATAAGATTTTATAAGATTTTTTTTAATAAAAAGACGAGTACCCTATCTATTTTTAAATAAAGGGATTATATTATTAAAATAAAAATTAATAAAGAACTATCTTATAGGCCTCTTTATAACTTATTTTAAATTAAATTATCGGAGTTACGATATTATTTAGAATCTTTATTTTATAAAGGCTAGATCCGTTATTTAATATTTTTAATTAAAGTACTTATTCTTTTTATATTTAAAAAAGATAATAAATTATATCTTTATATAGATTACCGGGGCTTAAATACGATAATAATTAAAAATTAATATTTACTACTCTTAATTACCGAGATATTAGACTATTTATATAGTTTTAAAATCTTTATAAAATTATATTTTAAGGATATTTATTATAGGATCTAAATTAAAGAAAGCGATAAATAAAAAACTATTTTCTAAACTCGTTATAATTATTTCGAATATTTAATTATACCTTTTAGGCTCGCTAATATACCGGCGATATTTTAAACTTATATTAAATATATATTTATAAGTTTAATAAATATAACGTATATAATATATCTAGATAATATTCTAATTTATAGTATTAATCCGGCGGAGTATTAATAGTATATTAAATAAATACTTAAATAATTATATTAATTCTAGTTATTTATTAATTTTAAGAAATACTAATTTAATACCGAAACGGTCGAGTTTTTAAATTTTATTATATTTATTAATAAAATAACTATAAACCCGGAACGCGTTATAATTATTAAAGAATAACCTTAACTAAAAATATATCGGGAGGTATAAATCTTTTTAGGCTTTATTAATTTCTATAAACGATTTATCTATAATTATTTTAATATAACTACGTTATTTACTAGCCTATTTAAGGGTAGTAAAATAAATAAGAAAATAAATTTATTTAAATAAATAAATAACGCTACGGAAGTATTTTAAATTTTATAAAATATATTCGTAAACACGTCTTTTCTATACTATTATAATCTAATTAAATAATTACGTATAGAGATAAATACTTCTAACTTTAACCTTAACTCTATATTATTATAATAGGATAAGAATAATTATTAGCGCCCTATAATATTCTAGTCGCGGAAATTAAATCCCCTAGAATAAAACTATAAAATCTATAATTAAGAATTACTCGCTATTATAGTAGTAATAAAATAATAATAATATTACCTAGAAAATAACCCTTATTATATTAAAGTTTAGATTAATTATAATAATTTAAAGAGTTCTATAAAATAGAAAGAGTTAAATTTTAAATAGGCCCGTTAAATATTTAAATTAATTATTTATATCGGTAAGTCCGGAAAAATAGTTCTGTAAAATCGCTGCTTAATCGGTGTAAAATACGTATTTTACGTATTTCGTAGGCTATTAATAAGCGAAATATAGCGTAGTAGAATATAATTAAATCTAACTTATCTTAGTTATATCTAAATTATATAAATAATAACGTATTACTGTATAGATAGTAATAGGGATAATTAAAATATTAAAAATACGCTTCCTTAAATCTAGGTTAGATCTAGGCTAGATCTAGGCTAGAGCTAGGCCTAGATTTAGACGGTATCTTTAATTTCCTTATAAATATTATAGGTATACTCGGTAATATATTCGTAGATTAATATTCCTTTTCCGTTATCGTTTTAAAGGTCTTTACTAGTAGCCTTTAATTCTTAAGGCCCCGTATCGATCGTAAATCTAAAAGGAGGTTAAGGAATATATAATTAAATACCGCGTTAAATAGCGGTAAATATAATTAAAATATTAAGAGCGTAGGCCTTTAATAGCGAGTTTAGGGATTAGGTAAAATCTAGGTTAAACCTAAAGAATATCTAGGCTAGATCTAGGCCTAGATCTAGGCCAGATATAATACTCAATTTTTTATTATTATATTAAATATAATAGAATAGAGGATTAGAATCGTAAACGATAATAATATATTATAATAAATATTATTACGTATAAAATTATATAAAGGAGTAATAGGCTTCCTAGCTCCTACTCGAGCCTAAATATCTAACGGCTTAAAAACGTAAGAACGCTTTATTAAAATAACTAAATACTATATCCGTAACTACTCTAACCGCGCTTTTATTTAATATATATATTATCTTTTTAAATCGTCTTTATACCTTCCCTAGTATTATTACTAGCCGTAGTATTATTAATATTTTAAGTATTATTACTATATCTAGGACTATTACCTTTATTAGCGCCTTTTATACCCTCCGCGTTCGCCGTATTTATAATCTTAAATATATCTACCCTAAAATCCGCCTTCGATTTCCGCTTCCCCTCTATATACTCCTTAATTCCGGTATTAGTATATAATATATATTAAAATATTTCCTTTAACTAGGCTATTTAATACGCTCTCTTCGGTATTTATTTATATAACCCGATAAAGTAGAGGGGCTTATAAAATAATTATAGTCGTACGTATAAGATTTAAGCCTACGTTTATCTACCGCGTAAATCTAATTAAAAAATTAGGTATATTATTCTCTACTAGCTTACGATCATAATTAACCTTTCGTATTAATATATATATAGCTACGACCCTCGCCTTATCGGTCCCGAAGAATATTCGTATTTTAGGTTTAAACTCCTCTCGGATATATTATAATAAAGAAAAATTAATATTAAATACTATATTTAGAAAAGAGAACGCTATATTTAATATATTAAAAGAAGCGAGTTTAGGCTCTTTTATACTAGAGATTTTAAAGAAGGGAAGAATTTATTTATTCTATTACTAGAATTATCTCGATAAATAAAAATATAATTAATATATTTACCCCTTTATATTTCTTGAAAATAGAGACGATAACTTTAAGTTTAAGGGATATCTTTTTAAGTATTATATAGTCTCTACCTAGGATATAATCTTCTTATATCCAATTATTATCTTTATTTATACTAGAGGCCGCGGCCGTATCGTTAATCTATTTTTTATTAAGAGTTTTAGAGGAGATAACGAGGATAGATAAAAATCTATATAGTCGGAGAACCCGTAGTATAATAGGTATTATATTAGAATAAATTAAAATTAAATATTAAGAACGTTAGTATAGGAAAGAAGTATTATAGTCCTAATATTCCTCCGGTAGTTTTACCGTTATTAAAGTCTTTTTAATATAATAATCTTCTAATTAATAATAGTAGACCTAAATCGCGGCTAAAGTCCTAGTAAATAAATAGTCGTAAAGTCTTTTTAATAAAGCTTCTTAAACGTTATAAGATATATCTAATTTAATTACTCTTCTTATATCGTAGTATCGAGGTATAAAGGAGTATATTAGCGAGGATATTTATTACCTTAATAAATCTCTTTTATACCCTAGTTTTCTTATATATTAAATAGTAGTACTCGTAGACTTTTCTAGGTTAGTAGGTCCGAAGCGTTAATAACCGAATTAATAATTATTCTAGTAAATATCTTCTATAATAGTCCGAGGGGCTATAATATCCTTTAGGTTTTAATTAATAATTATTCTAAATATAGTTATAAAATAGAAGTTATATTTAGGGCGAGTCTTCTTTATCTTCTAAAGAGGATAATATAAACCTTTATTTAAGTTTCTTACCCTATTATATTCGTTTATAATTACGAAATTATATTAAAAATAATAGATTACTTCCTCTTTAATCTCTTTTTTCGTTTATTTTATATAAAGATATTTATATTCTTCGTTAAAGACCTTATTAGAGGCTAACTATATCTACCGTATAATAACTATATATAGCGATATATTTACTACGCTCGGGGAATTATACTACGTAGGGTTAGTACTTTTTTATTTCTAAATTATATTACCTTAAGGTCCTTCTTATTATATACCGTCGTTAAGCTCTTCGTCGCCCTTTTATTTATAATATAACCGTATTTCTATTACTATATTAATAACTACGAGCTATACCTTTAGGCCTTCAAGGTCGATTATTAATTTTAATTTATTAACCTAAATACCGAGATCGGGCGGCGGGATAAGGAATAATTTAGGCTCGTTAACTAGCGTAATATAAGTAGCCTCTAAGCCCGGTAAATATAGATATTCGTAGGATTATTAATTCGTAGGATATTTAGAGCCCGTAGGAGCGTTTTTACGATAGTATTAAGACTTTACTAGTTACTCCTTCTACTTATATTAAATCTTTATTTATTTCCGGTATAAATAACGATAGAATACGGTAGCGCCTATAATTTTATAGGTCTTTATATAATTAGAATTAATTAGGGAGCTTAGTAGATAAAATTATAGACTTTATATTTTCTATATCTATTTATATAGTCTAGACGAATATTATAGTATTTTAAGTTTTCTTCGTTATTTAATATAACTATAAATATATAAAGCTACTATTAGTAATAACTTAACTTTAGTATTCTAGGAATCGTTATTATATTATTACCGTAAGAATTATTAAGGTAGGCGATTTTCGCGAATATAATAGCGCGTTCTTATATACTATCGTGAATATATTTATATAAATAGTTATTATTAAGTTTTTTAAAGCTAGGAAGGTAATTAATAAATATAATATTACTAAAGGAGATATCGATTAACCGTTATTTATATATTATAGTTAACTTTATCTTCTCTTCTCTAACCCCGTTATTATTTTTATTATTACTAATAATTAATTCGGAGGATTCTTTAAATACGAATTTATCTTTTTAATTTAATTACTCGGAGGACTCCTCTAAAAGTTTAAGGGATTCATAAAACTTCTTAAATAAAAGCTTCTTCGGAGGCTATTTTTATAATAACGGTAATAAATCGTCTTTATTATTACTAAAGTTTAAAAGTTTCGTCCGGCTCTTTAATCTTTTCATTATTAATAAATAAATTAAGTTTTAATAAAAAGTATTAAAAGAAGGGCGATATTTTAAAGTTATAAAGAAAAGAGGTTAATCTCGAAGTAAAGAAAACGGGAAATAATAAATAAATACGAATATACTTTTAATATTAATTTCTATAATAGCTCCTTTTTTTCGAGCTCCTTCGGGCGCGATAGTAGGTTTTTATTTATAATATATTAAATACCTAAAAAAAGGAAGAACGGAGGAGGAAAGGAATAAATTTAAAGTCCTAATAAAGATAAATTTATCTTTTAAATTAAATTTATATTAAAGGATAAGGGATATAATAAATTAAAGTTATCGTTTATAATAAATTTACTTTTTATTAAATTTATACCCCGGTCCTAGAAATATTAAATATTATTTTATAGGTCCTTATCTTTTAAGATATTTATATAATACGCGTCCTCCTCCGTTATATAGAAGAGATAATCGAGTATCGAGTCCGCTATAAAATAACGAGCTATTTAATATCCTTAGAGTAACGCGAATTATAAATAAACTATACTAAATTCTTCGTCCGGTAGATACGCGGAGATTATTAAAAACCGGATCTCGTATATAAAATTCCGTAATATAAGCTAGTTTAATATATAGTCGATTTTAAAGGTTTAGAAAGGCCGAAAAGAGGAAAGATTATAAACGGTATTAATTTTTTATTTAAAAAAAGTATTATTCGAACCGGCTATTATTATTATTTAACTTTATAAATTAGGAGGTAGTACGTTATTAAAGTTATCTTTAATTTTAATTATTTAACTAGAGTCCCCCTAATATATAATAATATCGATATATATTTATTCGCCGAAGCCTAGATAGCCTTAGACCTTAATTTACTCCTTAAAATTAAATATTAAATATTTACCCTATTAGGTTCTTTCTACTCTAAACGCGTCTTTATAATTCCGTTAGTATTTAAATATATCTTCTAAATAACGATATTTATTAATAAACTCTTTAGCTTATAGTAGTATATCGCTAATATTCGTATTATAAATTAATACGGGTATTCTTTTAATATCCCGGATAATCTAGTTAATTTTAAATAACTTCGTATCGTATTTAAATAATACGCGCCGGGGCCGTAGCGCGATAATAGTAATAAATAAATAAGTTTAATAATAATTATAGAGTAAAGAGGGTATAATAATTCGTATAATTTAGATAACTAGTTATAGTAAGATATAATAGATTTTATAGTAAATTAAGTTAGATCTAGCCTAGTATACTATAAATATCGGGCGATATTTAAATAAGATTATTAAAAGGATAAGACGATAAGTAAAGAGGTCTTTAAATTATTATATACGAGTATATTTAAAGAAGTCGTCTTTAGAAGGACGGTTAATACTTAATATTTAAACCTATATATTAACCGCTTATACTACTATAATTTTACGTAATATAATTATTAAACCGTACTAGAAATAGCCTAGAGTACGGTTTATAATATAATTAATATCGTAATTAATAAATTTCTAGATCTTATATAACGGGCTTAAATAAGGGTAAATATTAAAAAGTAGTAAAGAAGAACGTTTATATATATAATATATTAATATTAAACCAGCCTTCTAGCGCCCTAGATCTAGCCTAGATCTTACCTAAATTTAGCCTAGATTTAGTCTAGGTTTAGGCTAGATCTAGGCTAAAACCTTTATATATTATTAGATAAAGATAGTTTCTTATAAATTAAAAGTAGACTATATAAAACTTTTAATATTATTTTCGCGCTCTCGATAATTAAAATTATATTCGATAATAATAGATTATCCTCCGTCCGCGGCCTTAATTATAATAAAGTACTAGAGACGGTAATAATTAAAGCGGAAGATTTAATTAATCTTTCGGCTTCTAGCGAAGATATTAAAGGGACGAAATATTCGGAGGAGGATATAACTTTACTTAATAATAATTATAATAATTTATTTAACTTTAAAGGACTACTAGAGAACGCTTAGCCGGTATTAAATATAATTAACTTATTCTTATTAGACTCTATAGAGGACTCGGCCTATATTCGTTATTTTATTAACGATAGTAGTAGTAAGAAGTTAGATAAGGCTACTAAAATAGTTAGGACGGTAGTAGTATTAATTATTAAGAATATCTATATACCCTCTTTAGAATATAATAACTCTTCGGAGTAATATTCGTTATCGCCTAGTAGGCTAGTCTCGGCGTCGATATCTTTCTCGTCTAATAATTAAGATAAAGTTATTACCGTTAATATATAAAAGGAGGCTACGTTTAACGCCGAGGTAAATAACGTAGTTTTATTACCTTAGAAATAGAATATAAATAAAGTACTAAAGGTAATAAAGGCGTTAAATTATTTATTACCTTTAATAAATATTATTAAAGAAATAGGAATAATCCTTAAGATTTTAAAGAAAACTACCGATATATTAGTCCTATTAAGCTACGTTATTCTAAAGAGAATTAAATCCTTTATTCTAACTTCTCGCCGGTTAATCTTTATAACTTAATAATACTCCTTTAAATCGAAGAAGTCCGTATTACTCTTTAGAGAAATACGGACTTCTTCGATCTAAAGAAATATTATTAAATTATAAAGATTAACTAGCGAGAAGCTAGAGTAAAGAATTTATAGTTCTTTAACCTCTTTAAATATAAAGTACGCTTTACCCCTAATAATAATAAATATAATATTTATTATACTATCCGTATCTTAGGTCTTTTTTTTAATACTATTATAATAAAGTTCTTAGAGAAAGTTCGAGGTAATATAATATTTAATACGAAGTTATTAGATACTAAGAGTATTACTAGTAATATAACTAGGCTCGTTATATTCCTTTATAAGTACGTAGTTATAGTTTATAAAGAGTACGCTTAATAGTATCCGATTTCCTTTAACGGTCTCGTAGCCCGAATCGAAACCGTATTAACTCCGATTTAGCCTATCCCGATTAATTAACGAAAGATTATTAATAATAAAACTACGCGCTACTTTAAGGTATATAATTTTCCTTATATTATTACGTTAATAACGTTAAATAAAGTATTAGTAGTCTCTTAAATAGTTAAATTTAACGCGGTCGAGAGTATAAATATAAGTAGTAATAACGTTTTAGGTTTATACTTTTCTTCCGTTTATACTACTAGATAAATTTCTACATTATTTAATTATACCCGTCGATACGAGGGCTATATTATTATATTCGTATTAAATTCGTATACTTAGCCTCTAGAAACCCTTCTCGATAATAGTAGTAATTAACTCGCGGTTATTAATTATCGGTAAAATATTCCGTTTATTTTAAAATAACTAGGAGGGTAAACCCTCTCCTACGCTTCTATAATTTAAAACGGCGATATAATTTAAAGTTTAGGCGGGGGCTACGCTAGTAATAATTTTTAAGATAACGAGGATAATAATAATTAAAAAGGGGGTATAAGTAAAGGCGAGGATAATAATAAATAAAATAAAAGTAAAGGCGGCGGTAATAATAATAATACTCGCTCGGGTAGTAGGGAATCGTTATTTATATCGCCTATAATCGTAGCTTATAAGGGCCGGACGGCTTTAACCGGTAATAATCTCTAGTTATCCGCTCCGATACCTATAATATAGATATTAATTATAAATTTTTTCGGTATTAACCGTAGGGGGAAAGTAAAAGGGTTAAGAATAAAAGCGTATATTATAAACTCGTAGGGAGGTTTAATAAAGGTATCGTCGCCCTTAATATAAATAAAGTTAAAGTATAAAAAGTCTAAAGAGTTTAAGAGTTCTACTAGTAATAAAGCCGCCGTTATTACCTACCCGCTTTAAGGTATAAATAATATTTTATTACTAGTAGCCACCTTATTCGAATATTAAAAGTATTATATATTAATTATTTAATAAAGGAGCTCGAAAGGTAGGCCTTATATTAATACCGCCTTAGATATTATTCGCCCCGTCGTTATCTTCCCCTTTATCGTCCTCGGAATCAAGGATCTTTAGTACCGTTTACTTTTAATTAATAATATAATTTATATATCTATATTCTTAAGTCGAGGGTAGTATATCCTTTAGCGACTAGGAGGATAATATTTCTTTCTTCTTTATAAAAGTTATAAATATATTAAATAATATATTCGTAGATTAATATTCCTTTTCCGTTATTATTCTAAAGGTCTTCGCTAGTAATCTTTAATTTCTAGGGTTTTATATCGATCGTAAATCCGAAAGGAGGCTAAGGAATATATAATTAAATACCGCGTTAAATAGCGGTAGATATAATTAAAATATTAAAAGCGTAGGCCCTTAATAACGAGTTTAAGGATTAAATAGAATCTAGGTTAAGTTTAGGGGGTATTTAAAAAATATCTAGGCTAGATATAGTACTCGGTTTTTTATTATCGTTCCTAAATATAATAAAGTAAAGGATTAAAATCGTAAACGATAATAATATATTATAGTAAATATTATTATATAGAAAATAAGTATTATTATATAGAAAAGTATATAGAGGGGTAATAGGCTTCCTAGCTCCTATTTAAGCCTAAATATTTAATAGTTTAGAAATATAAAAAGGCTTAACCTAATTAACGGCGGTTTATTCTTATATTTATTTACTTTAACCACTTTTCCTCCCTATATATATAATATTATCTTAAATAATATTTTCTATATTAATAATAAACGCCGCGATATTATTAATATTCTTAGTATTATTACTCCTTCTAGTATTATTACCTCCGTCGGCGCCTCCTACGCCTTTTATATTCGTTATACTAATAATTTTAAACGCGTCCTCCCTAAAATCTATCTTCGATTTATATTTTACGTTTATATACTCCTCGATTTCGGTATTAATATTTAATATATAATAAAATATTTCCTCCTTCTACTTTATCCGATACGCTTTTTTCGGTATTTATTTATATATCCCGATAAAGTAAAGGGGCTTATATAAAATAATTATAATCGTACGAGTTAGATTTAAGCCTACGCTTATTTAACGTATAAATTTAATTAGAATATTAGGCTTATCCTTCTTTAATAATATATTATTATAATTAGTTTTACGTATAAATACGTATTTAGCCGCGTCCCTCTTTTTATCGGTCCCAAAGAATATTCGTATCTTAAATTTAATCTCCTCTCGGATATATTATAATAAATAAATATTAATATAAAAGGGTTAGCTAGAAAAGAGAAAGCTAAGTTTAATAAAATAAAAGAAGCGAGTTCGGGCTTTTTTATATCGGAGATTTTAAAGAAAAGAAGGATTTACCCGTTTTATTACTAGAACTATCTCGGTAAATAAAGATATAATTAATATATTTACCCCTTTATATTTCTTAAAAAGGGAGGCGATAATTTTAAATTTAAGGGATATCTTTTTAAATATTATATAGTCCCTACCTAGGATATAGTTTTCTAGTATCCGATTATTATCCCTATTTATATACCGGTTCTCGATCTCTTTATTAGTCCACTTTTAATTATACGTAGTTAAAGAGACGGAGAGATAAAGTAAATAATTATATAAACGGAGGAGCCGTACTACTATAAATACCTAATTAGCGTTAACGTTAGTCGGGCGGTCGGGACGATTCTATATAAACGTAGTATTATATTAATTATCGTCCTAGTAAATTTATTATTCTATAAGTTTCTTTATTATTAAATCCTTCTAGCGGGCGATAAAGATTACGTAATATACTTTATAATTATAAGGAAAACTAGTTTTAAGGATACTTCGGTAGAGTTCTTTAAACTTAATAAAATCGTAACCTTTTTAATTACTTTTTTCGTACCGCCGTATTAAGAATTTAGGAAGTAAATTCCCGAATATATTTATTATATTATTAAATTCTTATAATCGATCGCTTAAATCTTAGTATTTAATAATAATATTAATAAAAATCTTTAAGCCGGCTAGTTTAAAGGAGTAATATTTATATTTAAGATTATTCTACGAAGTATCGTATATAATATTTATTAAGGCTATAATATCTAGTAGATCGGAGTTAATAATTATTCCGGATATAGTTATAAGCTAGAGGCGATATTTAAAACGAGTTTTCTTTATTATTTAAAGAGGATTCTATAAACCTTTACCTAGATTCTTTACCCTATTATATTTATCTATAATCGCGAACCCGTACTAGAAATAATAGATAATTTCCTCTTTAATTACTTTTTTTTTATTCTTTATAAAGGAGTATCTATATACTTTATTAAAGACTTTACTAGTAGTTACCTATAACTACTATAAAGTAAATATAAATATAAAAGTATTTACTTCGCTCGGGAGATTATATTACGCGGCGTTAATAAATTTTATACCTTTTAGTAATTTTACGTCGGAGTCGTTCGGGTTACGTATTATCTATAATTCTTTAATTATTTATATATTTATTTAGTAACTAGACTCGGTATTACTATAATAAATAATTATAAACCGTACCTTTAAGGCCTCGAAGTCGATTATTAATAATATTTTAGTACTTTAAATACTAAGATTAACCGGCGGGGTAAAGAATAATATATATTTATTAACTAACCTAATATAAAAAGCTTCCGAGTCTAGTTAATATAAATACTCGTAGAATTATTAATTCGTAGGATATTTAGAGCCCGCGGGAGCGTTTTCGCGGTAGTATTAAGGCTTTATTAACTACTCTTTCTACTTTTATTAAATCTTTATTTATTTTTAATATAATTAAAAATAAAATACCGCGGAACCTATAACTTTAAAGGTCTATAGGTAAATAAAGTTAATCGCGAAGTTTAAAAGATATATTAAGAGGCTTTATTTTACTTAAACTTATTTCGTCTCCGATAATAGTATTAAATTATCCGAAGTCCCCTTTATAGAATAGTATAATTATAAATATATAGAGCTACTACTAGTAATAGATTAACTTTAATATTCTAGGAATCGTTATTTTATTATTACCGCGAGAATTATTAAAGTAGGCGATTTTCGCGAATATAATAGCGCGATCCTATATATTATCGTGAATATATTCGTATAGATAATTATTACTAATTTTTTTAAAGCTAGGAGGAAGGTAGTTAATAAATATAATACTACTAAAGGAGATATCGATTAACCGTTATATTATAATTAACTCTACTTTCTCTTCTCTAGTCGTATTATTATCTTTATTATTATTAATAATTAATTCCGAGGATTCTTTAATTATAAATTTATTCTTTTAATTTAATTACTCGGAGGACTCTTTTAAAGGCTTAAAGAATTCGTAAGGCTTTTCATCGGCAAATCTTAAAAACTCCTACCAAAACCCCAGTTACCGACCGCGCGGATAGGGCTGGCAGCGTCCTGCCAGTAACTTTTATTAAGAAAAGTTACTGACAGGACGCTACTAGTAGCCCTAATTTACGGATAGGGCTACCAGCGTCCTATCAGTAGGTTCAGCAAATTAGGGGTCCGGGCAGGTAACTTTTAATAGGTTCAGTAAATCGGGGGTCTAGGCAGTATCCTGTCAGTAACTCCAGGTTAATTTCAGCAGGATTAGTAACATCAGTAACTTATATATACCGTTAATATACTGACAGCAGCCAGCCCTATCATAGGGCTGAAATAAATAAAGTTCTATGATCGTCGCTATTGACGGTAGCGACCCCTAGCGACGACTACTAACGCCAGCGACCTACCGGGCCCGGAATAATGAGTTTTGGCGAAAGTTCTCGCGGGGGCGTCACCCAGGCATATCCGGGGAGTATACGCACATGAATACCATGCCATTTCGCATACCATGGCGCATGCCTTGGCGCATACCATAATTGCGCATGCCATGGGGATACCTTTGCGCATGCCATTCGCATGCCATTCGCATGCCATTCAATGGCATGCGCATGCCATGGGGCATACTATGGCCCATACTATGGCCCATACTATGGCGCATGCCAATGCGCATGCAAATGCGTATGCTATAGGGTATGTAATGGGCCTATCCGTCTGATATTTAAGTTGCTGATTATTTATCGAGTTGCTGAACCTGCTGACAGCAAGTACTATTTGCTGACAGGACCCTGCCCGGACCCCTGACTTGCTGATCCTGCTGAACCTCGGGTCGGTATTTGATATGGAGTTTCAGCGCAAACCCGTAGACGGCTTTCTGACAGGGCTGATAGCGCTTAGAGCATGCTGACATTTACTTTTGAGATTTGCCGATGTTCGGGTAACGATTTCTTTAAAGTTTATTTCGGCGGTAATAATGATAGATAATCTTTATTATTACTAGGGCCTAAAAGCTTCGATAGGTATTTAAATCTTTTCATTATTAATAAAAGGATTAAATCCTCGTTAGAGATATTAAGAGAACGGGTATATTTCGAAGTTATAAAGAAAAGAGGTTAATCTCGAAATAAAAAAAACGGGAAGTAATAAATAAATACGAATATACTTTCGGTATTAATTTCGGTAATAGCTCGTTTATTTCGGGCTCCCTCCGGCGCGATAATAGGTTTTTATTTATAATATATTAAATACCTAAAAGAGGCTAGAACGGAGGAGGAAAAGGATAAATTTAAGGTTTTAATAAAAATAAATTTATTTCTTAAATTAGATTAAATATTAAAGGATAAGAGATATAGTTAATTAAAGTTATTATTTATTATAACCTCGATTTTTATTAAGTTTATACCTCTATCTAGGAAATATTAAATAGTACTTTATAAGTTATTATTTTCTAAAATATTAATATAATACTCCTTTATAATATAATAAATAAGGTAATCGAAGCTCGGGTTTATTATTAGGTCGCGAGATATTAAATAATCCTAAAGTAATAAAAATCGTAAATAAACTATATTAAATTCTTTAAATAATAAATATAAGGAGATTTTAGAAAACCGGGTCTTATATACGAACTTCCCTAACGTATACTAGCTTAATATATAGTCGATCTCGAAATCTTTAAACGAGCGAAGTAGAAGAGGATTAAGAGTAATTCTCGGTTTTTATTTAATACGAAGATTACTTAAACTAGTTATTACTACCGCTTAACTTTAGAAATCCGGAGGCGGTACGTTATTAAATTTATATTTAATCTTTAACGGTTTATTAAAGCTTCCCTAGTAAATAATAATACTAATATATATTTTTTCGCCGAAATCTATATAACCTTAGATTTAGATTTAATCGCTAAATTTAATTATTAAATATTAACTCTACCGGACTCTCTTATCTCTAAACGCGATTTTAGGGTTCGGTTAATTCTTAAATATATTATTTATAAAGTAATACTACTCTACGAGCTCTTTAGCTTATTAAAATATAATATTAATAATATAATAATAAATCGGTGTATATACGCCTTTTATATACGTAATAGTCTAGTTATTTTTAGATAACTTTCCGTTATAGTTAAATAATAGAAGGGGTTATTATAATACTATAACGATAATAAATAAATGGATTTAATAATAATTATATAGCTAGAAGGGTATAATAGTATATATAATAACTATAATAACTAATTTTAGTAAAGTATAATAGATTAAATAATAAGTGTATTTAGATTTAGGCCTAGATTTAATTAAGATATACGAGTTAAGAGCTCGGGCGTTAGTTTTTACGGGTATAATACCCGAGATTTCGTCTCCTAATATAAAGCTACGCGAATATTAAATTATCCGAGGTTTACCCGGCCTACTTAAGGCTCTACTTTAAGAAATAATATTTAAATATTATTTAATAAAAGAGAAGTAAAAAAGTACTAGAAGAGATTAATATTAGATAATATAATATTTATATAATAAGGCCTTTAATCCAGTCGAGTTTTAAGAGATATATATATCTTCGTATTATTAAATCTACGAATATTATTTTTAATAATTTAAATTCCGTGAAAATCATTTTAAAATAAATATTTCGAATATTAATATTTTATACCGTTTATAATTTCACGCTAAAATTAATAATCTATTTAATTACTATCTTTAGTATTAGTTATATATATTTCCCTAGCCCTTTCCACCCGTAGAACGAATATTATTTATATTAGAACTATTAAAATTATATATAAATCTATTATAGTAAAATCTTTCGGTACCGTTTATTCAAATTAAACGGTTTTATTATAGTATATATCGAGTCTATAGCCCGAATACTATCGCTAGCGTAACTATCTTAATTAAGTAGGAGTTAATATTATAGACCTACGGGGTAAAGGACGTTAATATTTATAAAATATTAATTTTAATATTAATTTCTTATTTAGGTAGTCTAGGGTTAAGGTTTACCGAGATCTAACCTAGATCTAGCCTGGATCTAGCCTAGATTTAAATAAACTTTAATAACTTAACCTAAACGTATCCGAGTTTAAAATAATAACTTTATCTATAGATATATAAAACTATATTCCTAATAAATATTCTTTTCTTAAGCTTTCTATTTCTAATACCGGATAACGCGAAGTACGTATTAAAACGATTATAGTACGGCTAATATAGCTTCTTCTAAGCGAAGAATTATTTAGGTTTATTATAATACCTAAATATATATAAAGGGCCTTAATTTAAACGTAGGAAATTAATAAATATCTTTAACCCTATTAAGAATTAAACGGGCTTTATATTCGCTTAATACGAAATCTTTTAATTCTAGGAGCTACCCGCGCCTAACGGTAATAAGTTAAATACGAATTAACTAGTAGAATTCTATACTATTTATTATAATATAGATAAACCGCCTCTTAAATATCTAGGGACTAATAAAGATAATAATAAAGATATTACTACCTAGGAGTTTATACGAGTATATTAATAATTTATCTAGGCCCTTATTTACTTCGATGAATGTATTAGAACCGGCTATAATACCTTCCTCCGCGATTATACCGTCTATCTCCTCTAAAAGTCTTTTATTTATATTTAATTCTCTTTATATAAAATCTTTTACCGACTTTATAAGGCGAGACGCCGGCTTTATTATAATAATATATATAGAACTAGATCGCGCGTAATACTAAAAACGTCGACGAAATACTTTATAGTTAATAGTAGTAAAAGATATATACTACCCGTTCGGTAATAAAGTTAGTTAGACTATTATTTATTCATTTTCCGAATACTATATAATTAAAACGAGTATTAACGTATACTTTAAATCTATAGAAATTAAGGTAAATTAGAAGGAGGAGGTAATTTTCCGTAATATAAAATAATATCGGTAACTGGCAGAATATAATATTTAGTAGAGTATATATAATAATGGCTGGATAATCGATAATCTCCGTATACCCAGCGAGATCAACTATTTTAATAATTTATATTTTAAATTATATTATTATAATATTATTAAAGTTATCCGCTTTTTCCTCGGCTATAAACCGTTTAAAGATAATCTAATATATATACCTATAAAGATTACGAACGATAGTAATAATAGGGTAGTTAATAAAATATATATTAATATTTAATAGTAGGAAATATAGCTATAGATCCCTATTAGAGGTACTATTATCCCTTTTATACTATCGTCCGACGAGATAATAATAATTTAATATTATAGCGACCTTTCCCTCTAGTTAGTATATATAATTATCGGGAACCTCGACTATACGACGCGTAAAGTTTAGAAGCGACCTAGCCTAGTTCTCCTAAATTTAATCCCTCGTATTAAGAACGGAAAGGAATTCGGTAATTATATACGATTAAATATTTATTATCTCGCGCTAGGGCGTATACTCTAGCGTATATATAACCGTTATTATTTATTTAAATAATATACTAAAGTAACTAAAGTAATTAAAGACCTAGTAATATAAGGGATTGATATTATATACGCGGATAATTAACCCCGAAGATATTATCTAATAATTATATCGCTTATAGCCGATTACTTAAAGTAAATCTTAATAATAGGGGTAAAATAAAATCGCTAGTATCTAATATATTTAATCCCGCTTAATAAACGAGGGGAGTTAATTAGGACGTAGGAGCCGCGGACCTACGAATATATATATCGAAGGATAAAGATATAAAGGAGAGATCCCGACCTCGCTAAAGATTTAATAATTATCTACGACGTTAAAAATTTCGCCTAGCGTTATTATCTAGTTAATATCTATATTATTTTTATTATTAATATATTATACTAGTTTTTAAAAGGAATTATTATAAGATTAATTAACTAGATTCGGGATTTAATTAAAGACTACGTAGCTTTTATAATTATTAAACGGATAAAGAAAGGAGTAACTAGGCCGAAGAAATCTTTAAAGTAATTAATAATAGAGATTAAATTAAATTACCGTTTTCGCTAGGTACTAGGTTTCGTAGGGTTAAAATTATTTAAAAACTTTAATAAAATAAAATAATAGAGTAGTAACGAATAAAAAACGATATTATAATAATTAATAACCGTTATTACCCCTTTATTTATTAAGCGTGTACCGGCTACCCTATATTACGTACGGGTTATATTTAATTTTATTATATTTACCTAATATACGTCTTATAACGGCGATACTTTATAATATATATAATACGCGCTCTACCGTATTTATAAATTAAAGGTAATTTTCTATAAATACCGGCCGAGTAATAATTCGGACCTAGACTTAAAAGACCTTACCGATCGGTATTTTAATATATTAAAATTATACGCGATAACGTATTACGCTAAATATATTCGAAGATATAAAAGTATTTAGAACTTCGATATTTATTATAAAGAGGCGGCTTATAGGTTTCTCCTTAAAGAACCCTTTTCACGGATAAATAAAATTAATAAATTCGAGACGTAATTATTACGGTATAATATTATATACTATAATATAAGGGTTATATAAGAAATTATAATAATACTTTCCGCTAAATCTACCGTTATTCTTAATAGTAAAATGGAATAATAGAATACCCGGCCGTATCGAGAGAAATTAGATTTAAATAAATATATACCTATTCCTAATAAGGATACGCCGCTATACTACGGTATATAGGTACTAGATATTAATTATTATCGCCTAGTAACTACGGTAGCGAGGGCTTTTTACTTTAGTATTAAAGATTTTATTAACGTTATAACGGTATTCGTACGGGAGAGCCGTAAGAAATAGGATAAAAATCCGGGCTTTATTAAAGATTAGCGGAGATAAAAAACGGATCCTAATTAAGCGGGAGATATATATATTTCTATATATCGATTATTAATATATTAGGTTTATAATAATAAAGAGAGCCGGAATTTAGGGCGGTTTATAAAGAGATTAGTTTATTATACCCTTAATTTTCGTTTTACCGGTAAACCTCGTAATAATTACGTCTAGATTAATAACGAAGCGATTCGTTTATAAAGTTAAGGCGAGACCGAGTAGGAGGCCCTTTATATAGTAATCGGCCGGCTTAAGTTAATTATTAATATTTACGACTATAAGCGACTAAACGATAAAGGTAAATATAGGGTATATACTAACGCGTTAATTACTTTATATCGACTAAAGAATAACGGGAGAGTCGACGATATATATAGGATATTCGAAGTAAAGTATATCTTAACTAGTAGAACGAAAAGACCCCGAGAACTATACGGTTATCGCCTCTTCGAAATATAGGATATTATCCGGAGTACGTATATAATACCTATTAAACGGGAAGAATACTATTATATAAATAATTTTATCGACTAGGATTAATATAATATTATTTATAATCCTAACTTTATAACGAAAGGTACTAGGGTAGTAAATTAATTTATAGAGTAGATATAATAACTATATATTTATAAAAAATCACCGTCCGCGATAATATATTTATTATACCGCTTAATAATACGTATACCCCGGGCTCTTACTTAATAGTAGTACTATAATCGTATAGTAGTTAATAATAATAACGAGAGTAACGGGTATAATATAGAGATAAATTATAATTAAGGTATAAACTCGATCGATAGTAATTAATAGGAAAAGAATTAAAGAGTTTAAACTAGGTAGGAGATTTATTAAATAAAAGTTCTCGAGATACTACTTTTATAGAACTAAATAAGAAAAGGAGTAAATTTTTAAATTAACTCTTATTATCTAGCGCTCCTTCGGTATATATTTCGCTAGTAGAAATAAAAGTATTTAGTTTATAAATAGAGATATTATAACCTATTTTTTATAGGATCTATCTCGGTCTACCCTCTATTAAACTCGTTTTAATAAACGGCCGCCGCTTTTAATCGTATTTATAACGCCTTTACGCTCTTATAATTTATAGTATTATATAACCCGAATTCGGTATTCGGATTAGCCCTAGCCTAGATCTAGGCTAGATCTAGTCTAGACCTAGCCTAGATCTAGGCTAGGGCTAATCCGACGCGTATTTATTTATTATTATCGCGCGTATAGTTCTACCCTCTTTCCTATATATTAAAATAAACCTATTCTATATCTCGACTAGTTAATATACTTTATATTACCGAATAATATCTGAGTCTATATATATACGACGTAGTAGTATATTAAATAGTAAAGTTAAATTAAATTATACCTCCTACGTATCGTAATACGGCCTTAACTAGTTAAAGAATTTATAGTAATAACTCCTTCGATAAGGTTAAAGGTTAATTTTAATAATAAACTATATTAATACTCCTAAAGTAAATCTCGGTTATAAATAATTTACTTATTCCGATATACGAGTAATAGTATATATTAAGAACGCGTTAATTATAAATCCTTCTAGTATATATTAATTAATATTAACTATTAATAAAGACGAAGAAAGTATATACGGAGGTAAGGAGGTCGATACCGAGGCCGATAATAATAATATTAAGCTTCCTACCCCGAAGCGACGGAAAACAGATAACGTATTTTAATTAAGCGGATTAGGTAGGGCCATATTATATATATATATATATATTTTATATAGGAGTTAGTAATATAACTAACCTTTCTATAATCTTTATCATTTATCGGTCGTCGTATATCCTCGTCCTCGTCCTACCCTAGCTCTTATATATATAGACTAGGAGATACAAGGTTTTTTAATAACGCGTTATATAAACCTTTAGCGAAACGCTACCGTAATTACAACGCGTTATAATTAAGAAACGAGTCGTTACTATTATAGGCGGGCGTAGGACGTTATATTAAATCGGTATTATATATTTAAGGCCATAAGGCCGTTCTTTAATATATAAGATAAATAATATTAATAACCCTCGTTACGGGATATAAGGACTCGGGATATAGCCTATAAATAAACTCTAATAAAAAAAGCGAAGTTAGCGCTTTAATCTAGAAACTCTAGCGGAATATTATTAATAAATATAATAAGGCCCTCGGGCTAAAGGATAAGGTAGTAAAGAAAACTTTAAATCTAATAAAGGCCCGAGAGGTATTAATCTACCGGGTTTAAACTAAAGATATATTAATCGAAATTAGTTACTTAATTATATCGGTAATTACCGCGCCTTAATAATAATAAGGGTTCGATAGATCGTAATAATATACTATACCTTTTTTATAATAGGACGAAGTATTAAAGAGATAATTACTACTAAAATAAAGAATAGAAGATAGATATATAATTATAATAACGATATAAATCTTAATATTTCTTTATTAAGATTTAATACTAATTATTAATAAACCTAAACTACTTTATCATTTCTTTAGAGATCTAGTAGTAAAAGCTATAACCTTATTATTTTTTTAATCGGACCTAGGTTAACTAGGAACTCGTAATAGTACTAAATATATATTTAGGCCCTTAACGGGAACTATAATAATTATAGTCTACGTTATAATTTATTATACTATTAAAGAATATAAAATAGGGAAGTAGATACGGATTAAATTTAAAGGCGAATATATAAAAAATAAATTAGACTTAACCCTTTTTTTTATATCTCTTAATATTAATATAAAATAATATAAAGTTATAAACTTAAATAGGGGAGACGTAGGAGGAATAAATATTTATATAATAAAGTATAATAGTAGAGGCCCTATCGGGTAGGATTAACTAAGAAATAAAAAGGGAAGAGATATTAATAGATAATATAAACGATTTCGTCTATAAATAAAAAGATAGAATCGATAATTTAGTCGGTTATAAAGGCTTCCGCATTATATTTAATTATCTTTTAATTATTAATAAGACTATTATAGATTCGCCGGCTCCTCGATAATATAATATATAGGAGGACGAGATAAATACTATAGAAAGAGATAGTATAAAAGAAAAGAGTACTAGTAAATCTCGGAAAAACGAGTTATTTATCTTTATAAGGGTAAGTATTTCTCTTATTCTAATAGAGCTAAACTAGCGGACGAGGTATTAATAAGAACTCTAATTTATTAAATAATATTTAACGAGGTATAAAAGGAGGTAGAGCCTTTATATAATCTATTATTAATCCTCGAATACTAATATAACTATCTAGGCGGATACTCGAGTAACTTCGTTTAGTAGATCGGTAGAAGACCGGGGTAGTAATATATATAACGTAGAGAGCCTTATAAATCGCGAAATAGTATAGTATTATAATATTATACTTATTATAGATATATATTAATACTATATATTAAATAATAACTACCGGCCTTTATCGCGTAAAAACTTAAAGATATTAAATCTAACGAATAAATTAGTTCCTTTAATATTAATAAGGATCCTACCGAGCCTACGTTATATATATTTAAGCTCTTTATTATATACGAAGGCTTCCGAAAAAAGTTAAAGCTTAAGAAAAAGGAAAAGAAAACGATATAATAAAAAGAACGGGGTTAAGATTATATAATAAACGATACGCGTATATAGAACGTAATACTCGAGACTATAAGGAAGGAGAGGTACGTTATTCTAATATAAACTACCTAGGCTAATAACCCGGACGATAAATAAGAGATGGATTATATATATAATAAACTATTCCTATAATTAAAGATAATAACGGCCTAGATCTAGCCTAGATTTAATTTATATCTAGGCTAGATCTAGGCTAGATCTAGGTATAGGTTAACTTATAAGAATAAATAGTAATGGTTTCTTAATAAACGGATTTTAGGATATCTATAACTCCCCTATAATATAACGAGTAGATAAAGTAAAATATATATTAATTAATTAATATATATATAAAGATCTAAATACGATAACGATATTAAAGGCGCTAACGGTAATGATTATAATAATAATACTATTATTATTTAAAGTATAAATAGTATATTTAAAGTACTATAGAATAATATTAAGGATTATCCATTTATTATTATTTGCCCGTTAAGTATTAATTATACTAGAATCAGCTATATAAGTATATTTTAGGTACTAAATATACTAAAATCAGTTATATAATTATATTTTAGTTATATAATATACTTAGAATACGGGATATAAGTAGATACGCATTTCCAGCATTTTATGCAATTTCGGTACAAAATGCGCAAAAATCGGGGTTTCCGGACTTGCCGATATATAACTTTAAGATCTTCTATCGGGCTAGAAAATTAAATTTTATTAATATACCGTCGTAGCGCCTTAATTATAAGGGAGTATCGCCGTTAAATATTAAATTATTATTAATACTTTAGAACAAATTTACTCTTTAGATTAATAGTTAATTATAGGAAAAAAATAAAAAAGTAAAAGTAATTATAATCTCTACTTTTTAAATTATAGGGTTAAAAGTAATAATTCTAAAGCGGGATATTATAGTAGTATTTAAAACTATATATAATAATCCTAAAAGACTTATTAAAACTTTAATTCGGGAATTATAAATTTATAATAATTAGGTAAACTCTTTTCGAACTAGAGCGAATATATTAAAGAATTACTATATTATAGGGTAGACTTTAGTAGGAGTATTATTATAAATATTTATTAAAATAGTAGGCTAAGCTCTACCGCTAGCTTTATCGAGACTAGAGTAATATTAAAATTCTAGTATATTAAAACTAAATCCTCTATAGAATAATTAATATCTTTTATACTATATATTATTATATTAACCCCGTGTTAAATAGTAGTAATAGTAATACTAACGTAGAATCATACCTCTTTTATGTTAGTGAGAACGATTATACTAGTTATAAATAATAAAATAACCTTTAAAATAACTAATATACTCTTTATTAACTACTATATTTAAAATAATTTACTCTATATCGATAGCGAGTCTTACCTATATTATATTTATTTAATATTTCCGTACTATACCCTACTATCTTAAATAAATATTTCTAAACTCTTTATTAAATTATAAAAATAATTTATTCAATACCCTTTTTATTTAAGGTATTTATAATAAATATTAAATTAAATATTTAGAACGTCCCTTTATTTATTTCTCTTCTATTAATATAATTATTTATTTTAATAAACTATTTATTAGGTAAATATCTAGCCTAGTAAATATATTATTAATTATATCTCTTACGTTTCCGCTATAGAAAAAGAATATTAGAATACTAGTTTTTTAATACTACTCTTATTATTTACCTAGTATTACTATTTTTAATATTTATTATTAATTATTACCTTAGTTATTACTTTAGAAGAAATTTAACTAAACTCTATTATAGTTAATTTTACTTTTTATTTATAAAAATTCCTATTATTAAATAAATATATCCTAAAATAAATAGAAGTTACTTTTAATATTAAACGAGTAGTTACTTAGATAATTATATAGTTTTTTAATCCTCTTATTAAAGTATCTCTTTAATATTTATTAAAGAGGGGCCGGAAAGCGAAATAATTTAATAATAACCTCTCGGAGTATATTGAGTTTAAATAACCTACTATATAACTACTCTAAGTTATTAATAAAATAGTTATAATACCGTTTATTAATACTTTCCGAAGGGATATTAAAGAGCTACGTTAATATCTATAAAAGAAATAATCTTTAGAGGATGAATTTAAAAATAAAGAAACTATAACTCCTTTTAAACCTAAATAACCTATTATAAATTCCGAATGAATAATATAATTTATAGAATCGCTAGAAATTTAGGCTTTTATTATTAGGTTAATAATTAAAATAAAGAAAGACCTAGTAAAATCTTAAAGCCTATTAAAAATAAATAATTTAATTAATTAAAACGGTATTAGTATTAAAATAAATACCTAGAATAAATTAAAACTCGAAAAGATTAAATTCTTCGACTCTAAAGACGATAAAAAGGATAATTTATTTATTTTAAAAAGATATACTATATATAAAAACGTTTTCGACTTTAAAGATCGTATTAATAATATAATTAAATAATATAACGAAGAGGAGGTACGAAAGCTTCTATTTTTATATTAATATTAAAGTATTAATACGTACCTTCGCTAGCCTTAAATAAATAGGTCGTTTTATTAAATAATTTAAAATAAAAATACTAGAAGTTATATATAAACTTCGTTTTAGTAAATATAAATTCGTTTAAATATATATTAGTAAAACGCCTAAATAATATATAAATAAGATATTTAATTTAACTAGGGCTACCGATATTCCTAGTATATATTAATAAATATCTATAATCTATAATTATATTAATTCTAATTTTAAGTCTTTTATTAATCCGCCTAAACTTAATATTTTATTAGATAAATTCTTTAATTTATTTAATACTAAAGAAGAAGTTTAGCTAGGAATAATATAAAGTAATAAAATAACTAGGCCTCTACCGCCTCCTAAATTAAAGAGTTTATAGTAAAACTAATAGAATTATTAATAACTTAACTAGTTCTAGTTATAGTAGAACTAGTTACTTTAGGTTACTTTTTATTAATTCATTAATCTAGTTTATTAAAATATATTAAATATCCCTTAAACGTAGTAGTAGTTTTATTAAATTCAACCGCTATTTATTTAGTTATAAATTATTAATAGTAATACTAGAAATATAGCTTTCCCTTTTAGAAATAGAAATTATTTTAATTTTTAACCGCGCTAAGAAAACCGCGGGTTTATAACTAGTAGTTATAATTTTAATTATTTCGGGTAATAGTAAATACCCTCTAGGCGTATAATTATTTATTATAAAACCGAGGTATAAAAGAACTATTCTTAAGAAAATAATATTATAAAATTATAAATAGAAGAGTAATTTATACCTAATATTAATTACGTTAATAAATAGAGCTAGGATTAATAATTAAACGATTATTATAATAAATAAAACGAAATAACCGGTTATTAAATAACTATTATCGATTCGCTTAAATAAATCGAGTACTATATATATAAATAGTCGTTCTCTTTTAAAAACGTACTATATATATATTTTAGAAATTAAAATTTAAATAAGAACCCTACTAAAGCCTCCTACCCTAAATATTTAATTATAAATATTATTTAAAAGAGTAAATAACCTTTAATAATAAACGAGAATATAAAAACCTATTATTAAATTAAAACGAATAACGAATTACTAAAATAGAAACCTATTATTAAATTAAACTACGACTCTTCTAAAAATACGGGAATAGGATAAACGTTTAGGAAATACTAGTATATTAATATTCGGGTCGACCTAGACCCTAGAATTAAAATAGAAAAGAGTTATAAAGATACTAATTATAGAGTAACTATCGTCGACTATAAATTTATAATATACTTTCTTCTAAAAGTTAGAATCCGTACTATAATAACCCTACTCTAAATTACCGGTATTAATATTAATTATTATATTATTTTTAAATATATTATTACCTTCTTATATTTCCCCGAGAAAGATAAAAGTAATAATAAAATAATAGCCGAAACCGCCCCTAAAGAAATCTATATTATAAATAATTTTAAAGTAAATATATTTATTAATATAAATATTATAGCCCCTAAAGGGATAGATATATTAATATCTCGATAAATAACTCGTATTAATAACTACGATATAGAGTATCTTATTAACGTTTATTTAAAAAGTATAAATATAAACCGGCCGGTATATATTACGAAAATAAAAGTTATCCCCCTATAAGTTATAATAATTATCGAAATCTATAAATTTAATTTATTAATACGAGATTACTTTTTTAAACTAGTAGATATTAATCTATACCTCTTTACCGGAATCGTTAACGATAGAATAAAATTAATATTTATAAAGAATAAAACGAATAAATATATTAAAATCCCTAGGAATATAAAGCTAGGTTAAGTAGTTAAAATTTAATTTAATAACTACTATAATATTATTATAAATAATAACGACGTTCGCGAGCTCGTTATATAAAGGCCTCTATAAAAGTATAAAGAAACTTTTATTAAAAACGCTTTTAATAGTATAGTTACCGCTAGTACTAGTTTATTATTTCTTAAATAATCTTTAGAGGGTAAAAATATAAAGAACCTTATTAATTCCCGACCTTCTATTTTATTAATAAAGGTAATTATTTCGATAAAAGATAATATCCTTTTAAATAGTATTATTATTTATAGTAAATAGCCGGAGCTAATAAAGATTATTAATTAATTCTCTATATTTTAAATAGAAGGAGGCTTTATTAATATTCTAGAAAACGAATAAATATATATACTATTTCGCGCCGACTAGGAAGATAAAGTATTTAAAATAATATATATTTATCTTATAAATAACGAGAGCTAGAAGATTATTAACGAAATCTTTAATAAATTATATATTTAGGGACGATTTAAATAAACGATATAAATTACTTTATTTAATTTCCTAGTCTTCGTTATTTAAACTATAAAATTAGACGGTATTAAAAAGAGTCGTATTATTATTAATATTAGAGGTTTAAATACTATAGTTATAATAGATATTTACTATTTATTTTTATAAAATAATATAATTAGCGCCGTTAAAGATTATTATTAGATTACTATTATCGACGCCGCTAGTTTCTTCTATTAATAGTATATATATTTTAAAGATAGATATAAGTTTACCGTCGTATTATATCGCGACTAAGAGACTTTTAATATTATAGTAATAAGATTCAAAAACTCGCCTATATATATATAATAATAAATAGACCGGATCCTATATATTTATAAAGTAGTCGCCCGAGTATATATCGATAATATTATAGTATTCTTTTAGACCCTCGAGGATTATATTTAATACCTATATATAATATTTTCTTTATTCGTTAAATTTAATATTTTAACTAACCTTAAAAAAGTATTTATTAATTATTTATTAATTATATTACTTAACTAGAAAGTTAATTTATTCGGGTTATTAACTTCTAAAGAAAAGTTTATAATTATTAAATAACTAATTTTCTCTTAAATACTAGTAGTATTTAAAATATACCTAGGAATAACTAGTTAATTAAAAGATTATATTAAAGATTATACTACTCTAGCTAGGCCTTTATAAAATAAAAAAACCGCGTTATTAAATAAAATACCCTCTATAAGTGTTTAGCGATAAGAATATATTAAAAAGACTAGTTTTAAATCACTTTCCTTATAAGAGATCCGTTTATTTAAAGTTATTTAGAATACTTTTTTTAAATCTTCCTTTTTATACTATTTCGACGATAAAAAGGAATTATTTATCGATCTTAATACTAGTAAAGAATTCGGTTATAAAGTTATAATTTATTATATTATAAAAAAGTTAAAAGACTTTTATTTTAACTAGAAATAAATTTAGTTTATCCTTTTCCTCAACCGATTTTTTAAGAATATAGAAATACGTTATTAATTTACTAAAATAGAACTAGTAGGGATAATATAGTAATAAGATTATAATATATATTTAGTAATAATAATTAATTAATTAATTAATTAAATATTCGTCTTGAACGAATAAAGATAATTAGTAACTTTCGTTATTAAGGAATTAACCTAGTATAGTAAATATAATATAGTCGTAATAATTACTACTAAATAAATAAAAGTCATCGCCTCGATAGTATAAATAGATTAAATATTTAAAGAAGCGGTAGTATAAAGAGTATCTCTATAAAACGGTAGCGCTAGTATAGAGAGATTTTTATTAAATCGAAATTATTATAATAAGGAGTTTCGTTCACGCTAAATATTTATTTATATTATTCTAGTAAACTAGTTATAAGTATTTTTATAATTCTTAAACACGTTAAATATATATTGTAATTATTTTATAAATATTTATTTATTATCCTCGGGCCTATACCCCTTCTAACGAATAAAGTATTATATAATTATATTCTTAACTTTCTTAAATCGATATTATTATTTCCGTAGTAATTTATTTATCTTTTATTTATCTTCGTTATCGATAATAATTAATAACGGAGCTTTAATATATCTTTTATATAAATTCTTTTCTAGTTTAATAATAAATTTTAAATAAATAACCGAAATTATATTATAAATAAATATAGTAGGTAGAAGTTTAAAACGGTATATTAACTTATTAATATATTTAATAATCTAGAAAGATTCGATAAATTATTAACTAGTTTTTTTAGATAGAACTCCGGCTATTTAATATCCTCTATATAAATATAAATAAATATAATCTCTAACCTTAAAGAATATCGGTATATAGTAAATATCGTAATATTCTTTTATTCGGAGCGACGTAAAAGTAATAGTATCCTATATATCGATATATTCGGGACGGTAGGCGGTAGTAGAGAATATTTCGATTTAGAAAACTTTTATTATAATATTCTTTATTTTTATAATATTTAATCGTATTTTTATAATAGGATATTATATATTATAAAAAGCTTCTACTATTCCCGTAGTAAGGATTTTTATATTAATATTTATCTTTATAATAAAGAGTCCTACTTTATAAAAAACTTTAAGAATATTTATTATATTAAATTAAAAAATATTAAAATTATTAATATATAGTAGGTTAAATAACTCCTTAATCTTAAAGTTATATGAAATCTCGATAAGCGCTAAGCGGGTACTACTATATTTAATAGAATTATTTAATATAACCGAAAATTATAATAGTATTATAAATTATTTATACGCGTCGACTATTAGTAGGAAGTATTTTAGGGTAATTTCGATAATTTTATTTAATTTCTTAAATTATCCGTCGGTCTAAAGATAATATATAGTCGAATAAAGTATATTAATATTTAACTCCGTTATAATCTACTTTTATAACTACCCGATAAATCGAGTATCTCGGTTATTAATAATTATTAACGGAAGACCTTAATTTAATAGTAGAAGTTTTATTAATAGGCGGTAAACCTATTAAAGTCCGCCCTAGATTATTTTACCCGTAATTATTATTACTATTTTACTAATTATATATAATTAATATTATATAATCCTCGCCGGTAGAAGTTTCTAGTAAAGCGAGAATAAAATTAATAATTATAGTTTTAAAGAGTTTATACGGCGAGTAAATTAATTATAATAAATTATAAAGTTAATACCTAGACGTTTAGTATAATTAATAATGAAAATAATATTTAAAGTACTCGTATAACTTCGTCGATATATTGAATATATAGATACTATATATAAGTTTCTTATAAGTTCTAGTATAATTAGGATATTTTATTTTATTATAAACTTTCTAGAAAACCTTATACTCTAGCGTAACTAGTAGGTATAGACGAAAACTATAATTATATTCGATATCGTCGAAATAGAGTAACCCGTTAATAACTTTATATAATAGTTTAGTCGTATACTTATTAAATACGGTGTTTTTTACTACCGTAGTTATAATCTTAACCTAGTATATTTCTATTTCGTAACCGCTACGGACGCGGCCTTTAAAGTCTTCGTTAACGGCGATAATATTAACTAGAAAAGTTAAAAATATATTAAAAATCGATTCGTTTATTTTAAAATAATACAACTAATTAATAAAGTATAATAACGTATTAAGAATAATATTCGCTTTACTAGGTTTATATTATAATTTAATTCGAAATCTTTATAAATATTCGGACGCGCGGATTAATCTAAGGTTTAACTTTTTAATAGAGGTAGTATTTATCGAAATCTACTATATTATACTTATAGTAGAAGTATAATTAATATAGATAATTATAGTATTATTAATTATTTTAATAAAATATCGGATCTTTTTTATTATTTAAATAATACTAGTTATTTTTAATTCGGTAGGTTAGTACTTTATCTTAATAAATATTAATTACTTTAATAAAAAGAGAATAAATTATAATAATTTCTACTTCGGTCTTTCCGTAGTATCGTCGTCTTTAATATAATATATATTTACCGAATCCTTATTCTTTACTAGTATCTAGATCGATAAATAACGGTCTCTTTAAATTAATATAATATAATATAATAAAACTAGCGAAGAGTTTTTATAAATATTTATAAATATTAAACTCCGCCGGCGTAAATATATTAATAAAAGATTTTCTTATTATAGATTTACGAGTATTACCTTATATACTCTTACTTTATAAATTCCGATAATATTAATTTAATAACGTTTTACGGTTTTATAAAAACTTAATTATTATTATATCGGTAAATTTTAAAAACTCCTATTAAAATCTTAGTTATTGACCGCGCGGATAGGGTTAATAGTATTTTACTAATAATTCTAAATTCTAAATAAAATTAATAATATTCTATTAATAGATTTTTTAACCTTAATTATAAATAGGATATTATTAATAACTCTAATTTACGGATAAGACTACTAGCGTCCTATTAGTAGATTTAGTAAATTAAGAGTTTAGATAAATTACTTTTAATAAATTTAATAACTCTAGGTTAATTTTAGCCGGATTAATAACTTTAATAATTTATATATATTATTAATATATTAATAGTAGCTCAGCCCTATAATAGGGCTGAAATAAATAAAGTTCTATAATCGATACTATTAACGGTAGTAACTCTTAGTGATAATTATTAATACTAGCGATTTACCGAGCCCGTATAAAATAGTAATACGTTATATACGCCTACGCCCCGTTAAAGGCGCTAGTATATTATATATACCTACGCTCCGCTACTTTTATAATATTATTATTTATTAATACGGGGTTCTAACCTTAGTATCGCGGGGTTCTAATTTTTAGTAATTTTATATCGAGTTAATATTCCCCCGTTTTATTAAAATCCTTAGAGATTAATTTTATTATTAAATCTAGGATTTAAAAACTACCTAGTAATGAGCCCCGTAATTATTTTATATTTTTTATATTATTATTAAGCCGTTAACTCTACGTTAACGGTTTTAAATATTATAATTTAAATTTTTTAAATCTTTCTAAAGAAAAGGCCTATCGTTATTATAATATCGGGTTTAACCTCGGGACGTTTAAAAGAATTTAATAATAATAATATTAATTAAGCCCCCTCCGACGACCCCCGCTATAAAAATAATAACGAATTCGAAGGTATTATTACCCCCGAAGAGACTTTAGATATATAGTTTAAAATTATTAAAGAAGAAAACTATCGCCTTAAATAATAATAAAAGTTAGAGGTATTATAAATTTAAAATTAAAAGTTATATAATCCTATTATTTCTACGCCCGCTAGCGGAGCGTTAGTAGAATTTATTATTTATAATAAAAGTCCCCTAATTATTATACCTACTAGTGGAATAATAATAAGTTTAATTATATTTAGTAGAGATATTCTTATTAGGGCGAAAACGCTACGCCTTAATAAAATACGTTTTTATAAAAGTACGAGCGAAGGTAAATATTTATATTAGTTCCGCGACGTAAATATTAAATTTTTAATTAATCCTAAATATTTCACTACCGATTATTTAAAAATCGTATATTATATAGACTCGCTAAAGGGTAACCCTTTAACGTAGTAATATAAATACTACGATTTATATAATTTAACTAGTATTACGTTTAGCTTTTTTAAGAAGTTTCTTTTTAATTTAATAACGGATCTAGTTAACCGTCGTCTCTTTATTTATAAAAAGTAAGAGGAAGTTAAATAATAACCTTATTAAAAGGTATCGTTATTTAAGGTTTATAAAAGAAATAAAGACCTAACTATCTTTATTTTCGGAGGAGTATAAGATAAATTTTTTTTTAGTTAAATTTAAATTTAAATTTAAAAATAAGATTCTTAATACCGGTAGTATATTTATTTAAAGAGAAGAAATTCTTATCTAGGTTATTATATAAGAAAAGAATCTAGAGTATATATAATTAATAGGTAGTTTTAATTTTAATTCGGGTTCCTAGTTAAAGAACCTTAATAAAGGAAAATTTATAGTAGACCGAATTATTAAATATAATACCGGCGATAATATTAAATAGGTATATTTAAAGGAGAAGGGTAATAAATATAAAATTAATATTATTAATTCTTCGTATAATAAGATTATTTATTATTATTATAAAATAGAAGGTTATATTAAGTTTAAATATCTTAATATAAATAAGTTAGTTATAAACGTCGGCGCGGTATTAATAAAAAATAATTAAATCTAATTTACGCCTCGGAAGAAGGGTAAAAAAAACGATTAATAGAAATATACCTTTTTATTCTTTCTAAAGATTAGATTACTCTTTAAAATAAAATTAAATAACTTATTACTTTAATTAACTTTAAAGTATAAATTAATTTAATTTTATAACGGTTCGTTATTAAGAATAATTTAGAACTTTATAGTATTACCTTACTACTAGTTAAAGTAATTAACGGGCAAAGTATATATTACTATAATACGTATTAATTAAACTATTAAATAATCGATAATTAGGGTTAAGGGTGTAAATATAATATTTTATTTTATACTATAAACTTTAAAGATTTAAACGTTATTCTAGGTATACCTAAATTATATTAATTAAAGATATTAATTAATTCTAAGGCGGACTAATAACGGTTTAAAATTAATTCTAGTAATTTATAAATTAAGGAACTAGTTAAATTCACTAGTAATCTTAAAAATAAACCGAATATATTCGTAGTTATATATACTACGATAGTATAAAGTAAATAGGAAGAACTTCCTAATTTAAAGATTCCTAAGGAATTTATAAGATTTTATAATATTTTTTCTAATAAAAAGGCGAGTACTCTACTTATTTTTAAATAAAGAGATTACGTTATTAAGATAAAAATTAATAATAAACCGCTTTATAAACCTCTTTATAATTTATTTTAAATTAAATTATCGGAGTTACGACGCTATTTAAAATCTTTATTTTATAAAGGCTAGATCCGTTATTTAATATTTTTAATTAAAGTATTTATTCTTTTTATACCTAAAAAGGATAGTAGGTTATATCTTTATATTAATTATCGGGGTTTAAATATAATAATTATTAAGAATTAATACCCGCTACTCTTAATTACCGAGATATTAGACCGTTTATATAATTTTAAAATCTTTATAAAATTAGATTTTAAGGATATTTATTATAGGATCCGGATTAAGGAAGGCGATAAATAGAAAATTATTTTCCGAACTTATTATAATTATTTCGAATATTTAGTTATACCTTTTAGGCTCGTTAATATACCGGCGACGTTTTAAATTTATATTAACCGTATATTTATAAATTTAATAGATATAACGTATATAATATACCTAAATAATATCCTAATTTATAATATTAATCCGGCGGAGTATTAACGGTATATTAAATAAATATTTAAATAATTATATTAGTTCTAGTTATTTATTAACCTTAAGAAATATTAATTTAATACCGAAATAATCAAGTTTTTAAATTTTATTATATTTATTAATAAAGTAATTATAGACCCGGAATATATTAAGACTATTAAAGAATAATCTTAACCGAAAATATATCGGGAGGTATAAATCTTTTTAGACTTTATTAACTTCTATAAACGGTTTATCTATAATTATTCTAATATAATTACGCCGTTTACTAGTTTATTTAAGGGTTGTAAAGTAAATAAATCTATTAAAATAAATCTATTAAAATAAATAGACGGCGCTACGGAAGTATTTTAAATTTTATAAAATATATTCGTAAACGCGCCTTTTCTACGTTATTATAATCTAATTAAATAATTATATATAGAGACGGATACTTCTAATTTTAACCTTAATTTTATATTATTATAATAGGATAAAGATAATTATTAACGCTTTATAATATTCTAGTTACGGAAATTAAATCCCCTAGAATAAAATTATAAGACCTATAATTAAGAATTACTCGTTATTATAATAGTAATAAAATAATAACGATATTACCTAGAAAATAACTTCTATTATATTAAAATCTAAATTAATTATAATAACTTAAAGAGTTTTATAAAATAAAAGGAGCTAAACTTTAGGTAGGCCCGTTAGGTATTTAAATTAACTATTTATAATTTTAAAATCTTTTATCGGGCTAGAAAATTAAATCCTACCGATATATTATTACGATATTTTAATTATAAGGGAGTATCGCCGTTAAATATTAAATTATTATTAATACTTTAGAATAAACTTACTCTTTAGACTAACGGTTAATTATTAGAAAGAAATAAAGAAGTAAAGGTAGTTATAATCTCTACTTTTTAAATTATAAAATTAAGAGTAGTAATTTTAAGGCGAGATATTATAATAATATTTAAAACTATATATAATAATCTTAAAAGGCCTATTAAAATATTAATTCGGGAATTATAAATCTATAATAATTAAGTAAATTCTTTTCGAACTAGAGCGAATATATTAAAGAACCGCCGTTATATAAAGAATAAAGTATAGGCTATAGACTCTAAAGGACTATTAAGATATAATAATTATTTTTATATATTAAGGGATAAAGCTCTAAGAGAAGAGTTTATAAAAAGATATTATAATAATTCTTTAATAAACTATTTTAGTGTTATAAAGTTATATAAATTATTTACCCGAAAAATTTTCTAGGAGGGTAACTTAAAGTAAATTACGAACTATATTAAAATTTACGATATATATTAACGGACGAAGGCGCCGCGATATTATTTATATAATAAATTAAATTCGCTTCCTATTACTATTTAATCTTAGAAGGAGATTTTTATAGATTTTATAACTAGTTTACCGCCTAGTAAATATAAAGGTACCGTTTATAATATTATCTTTATTATTATAAATCGATTTATTAAAATAATTAGGTATATATTTATAATTATTAAAATCGATACCGTTTAGCTAGCGGAAGTATTTTATTTTAAAATTATTTACCGTTATAGTATATTTAATAGTATCGTTAGCGATAAAGGCTCTATTTTTATAAACGCCTTTTAATCGGCTATATATTTTTATTCGAAAATTAAACGATATTTAAATACTATCTTTTACCCAAAACGGATAGGTAAATAAAGTATTAAAATTAGATACTAAAGTATTATTTACGTATATTTATTAATAATAAGTAAATTAATTAAGGTAAATTACTACCTATAGTAGAATTCTTAATAAATAATAATTAGAGTACCGCCGTCGGAACGACGTTGTTTTTTTATATATATAATTATTATCTTTAAATCCGTTAAGAGGTCGAGGACGATTTTAGAGAAAAAAGAGTACTAGTTATAAATAATAAAATATAATAATTATAAACTTTAAAGAATAAAACTACGGAGCGCCTTTAAAGTATTACCGAGTACTAAATTAAATAGTATAATAAAACGTATAAACTATAAAGTTATAAAGTTAATAATTTAATTATATTAATAATAAAGAACCTAAAGTAAAAGCGCTTAAATAAGAAATTATCCTATAAGTTTATAAAGCCCTTTAAGATTATTAAGATAATAGGAGTATAAACTTATCGCCTACTACTACTTTTTATATATAAAATCTATAATACCTTTTATATATCGTTATTTAAATTATATTATCTTCGCGACTACGTTAATACGGCGGAATCTTTTATATAAACCCCCGAACTTATTAATAATAATAAGTTATAGGAGGTAAAAGAGGTAATTAATAAAATTAAGAATAAAGAAAATATCTAATATAAAATTAATTAAATTAATTAAGGCGAAGAATATAATTAATAATTACTAGACGAAGAGTTTACTAGTATTAATAAATTAATTAAAGCCTTTAAATAAGCGGGTAGTAAATATAAATATATAGATATAATTAAAAAAGTTACCTAGTTATATAAAATAATAAGGCGGAGTAAACGGAGCCGATATTAAAAGTAAATATTACTATTTTTATATTAATATTTATATAACGGACGTTCTCCTCTATATTTATAATTTTATTATATAGTTTTAAGGTATAACTAAATTTAATTTATTATTAAACTATTTATATATAATAGCGATAAGATATCGTATTTATAAAAATACTTTTATTTTAAATATAATTTATATAAACGCCTAGAATATATTATTAAATAATATATCTAGGTAAGTTTAACTAGCGCCGATTTAAGAAAAAAAGAATTTAATATCGTTATTATATCGTACGAAAGATTTAGTTATTATCGGAATTATTAAAAGAAGATATAGTCTCCCTAGTATAATCCTTAAAGATATTATTTTCCTCGGGGCTCTCTAGGTCCCGTTTATATTAACGGAAACTCTCGACCTCTTCTTTAAAAATCTTATTTATTATCTTTAATTCCTTAATATATTAATTCGCCGCCGTTAATTAATTTTATAAGTTAGCGATTATAGTAGAGGTTTACTTACTAGTTATTATTATTTTATTATATATTTTACGCTACTAGGTAATTTCTTTATTTATTAAATTATATTTATATTCTTCTTTAAGAGTCTTATTACTAATATAAATATATTAATATATAAACCTCTTTACTTTCCTTCGGAAAGATTTAAGGATTTATTATTATTAATATATACTACTTTAAAGCTTACGGTTATAATTTACCTTTATATAACGGTCGATTCCGTGGCGATTAATATAATAGAGTATATAAGGAGGGGACGTACCTCGAATATAATTATTATTAAATTAATAAAAATAGACCCGGTAAAGGAGTTACGAAGCGTAGTAAATTATTATTATGATTAATATTATATATTCGCGCTAATAGCGGATTAGTTATATTTATTAGTATATTTATAACTAAAATAATTAATATAAATAAACTAATATTATCGGTAAATAGGAGCTATTTATAGAGTTAGAAAAAAACTATATATAACGAGAGTATTATCTATATATTAGTTATAATACTAGAATATTATTATAGAGTTAGAGTAATAATATATAAAAAAGACTAAAGGAGTTACGAAGAGAGAAAGTAAATAAACGAGCGAGTTTATTTTAATAATAAACCGTCGCGCTAAATATCTTATCGTTATTATATATCGATACGCGCCTCCGCTCCGCTACCTCGCCTTTATTAATAAATATAACCGTTACTATAATAGTTATATTATTATTAATCTCCCGGTATAATATTAAGGTTATACCGTTTATATATAATACTTTACTACTAGTGTTTTTATAATATAGTAAAAGTATATAATAAGGATAGTTACTACTATTCCGCTACTAATATTATAGGTACTATAAGAATAATCTAATATACTATATTTACTATAAGTACTACAAGCGCTATAGGAACGATAGTATATACTATTTCGATCTACTATTATTATATATAATAACACTATAGGGACGAAAGAAATATTACTTAATTAACTACTATTATTATATATTAGCGCTATAGGGACAGCTTTATAAATATATTATTCATTTATTATTAATACTACTATATAGTAGGGGTAGTTTAGTAGTATACTTTTCCACTATTAATACTATATAATAATATTATAGGAAATAGTTTCGTGTCGCTCCGCGACTAATATTATATATTAGCGCTATAGGACCGATAGTATAAATTAGAAGATTTTTTTCTCTTATTTCCTTTAGGGGGTTTAAAGGTTTTTTAATAAACTTCGTAATTTAATTAAATACTATTCCGTAATTAATACTATAGGTATTAAAGAATTAAGTATATAACCTTATACTTAAGTTACTATATAATAATATCGTTATATTAGATAACTCTTTTCCCTTATTTCCTTTAGGGGGTTTAAAGATTTTTTAATAAATATTTTTTAACTAAAGTATTTAGGTACCTAGGGACTAGGGCCTAAAGAAAGAAATAATTATAAAATAATAATATATTATATATATTTACGCCCCGTTAAAGGCGCTAGTATATTATATATACCTACGCTCCGCTACCTCTATAATATTATTATTTATCGATACGGGGTTCTAGCCTTAATATCGCGGGGTTCTAACTCTTAATAATTTTATATCGAGTTAATATTCCCCCGTTTTATTAGAATCCTTAGAGATTAATTCTATTATTAAATCTAGGATTTAAAAACTATTTAGTAATGAACCCCGTAATTACTTTACGTCTTTTATATTATTACTAAGCCGCTAGCTCTACGCTAGCGGCCTTAGGTATTATAGTTCCGGAATAATAAATTTTAACGAAAATTCTCGCGGGGGCGTCACCTAGATATATCTAAAGAATATATATATATAAATACCATAGTATATTATATATTATGGCGTATACCTTAACGTATATCTTAGTATATACTATAATTGCGTATACTATAGGGGGCTTTCGTCTAATGTTCTAAAAACTACTACGAGGGGCGTATATCGTATACTATTTAAAATATCTTTACGTATACTATTCGTATACTATTTAATAGTATACACAAGCTACGTACGCTATTACGTATATTATAGAGTATACTATAACCTATACTATAACTTATACTATAGCGTATACTAATATAAATATAAATACGTATATTATAAGGTATATAATAAGCCTATTTATTTAATATTTAAATTATTAACGATTTATCGAGTTACTAAACCTACTAAATCTATTAATAGTTAGTATTATTTATTAAAAGTAATTTTCCTAGAATTTTAATTTATTACTCGAAGCCCCGATTTATTAATTCTATTAAATCTCGAGTTAGTATTTAATATAGAGTTTTAGTATAAACCCGTAGACGGCTTTCTAATAGAGTTAATAATATTTAAAATATACTAATATTTACTTTTAAAATTTACTAATACGCGTAGTATAAAATATACTACTTTAGGTAACCCGTTATCCTAAAGTACTACTCTAATATTTATAGTATTCGGGGAAATTAAAGATTTCGTATAATTATTAATTTATTCTTAACTATAATAAGGCCTAAAATATTAATATATTAATTTAGTAACTAGGCGGAAGGATAGTTAAGAAAGAACTTTTTAATAAAAATATAGATATTTATATTTAATAGTATTTAGAATACTAGTATTAAATATTCGATATACTTTATTAAAGAAGTAGAAAAGATAATAATATTATTAATATATATATAATAGAATTTTCGGTACGGCCGAAGTATATAATTAATTATATATTGAATATAGGCCGGGGAGTTTCGGTACCCTATTATTAATATATTAAAGATATTTTAATTATAGTATATTACTATTATAAAATAATATCGATAATATCGCTTTATTTACTATTAGTAGAAAAAAGTTACTATGTTAATAATCGAAATATATATAATATTTAATAAAAGTACTAAAATCTTAGTTTAGATAGAGACCGGATATATATCTAATATTATAATTTTATTAAGGGTTTTAATATCGATAACTATATATCTTTTAAAACCGGAGGCGGTATCTTTTTATATAACGAAATAAAGAGAAAAAAACGGTATCGTTATAATAATTTATTCTATTCGGCCCTACTAGTATAATTTATCGAAGGCGCTATTAATAACCTCTTTATTATATTTCCTTAACGGATAAATACAAGTTTAACTAGTTTTATAAAGCTCTTTCTAGTTATTAATAAAAAAAGTCTTTATTTATTTAGATTCTAGGATATTCGCTATATTCCTAGTATCTTTCTATAAATCTAGAAACGAATCGACGACGTCGGTAATTATAAAAACGGAAATATCGTTCCCGTAGATTATAATATTTATAGAGTATAATATCTCTAGTTAAAATAAGATATTTAATATTACCGAAGATTTTAATAATATTTACTTCGGCGCTACGGAAGTCTTTTATAAATTATACTCTAATAATATATTTTAAAAGAGGTTCGCCGAAAATAAATTTAATAAAATAAATATTAAATTAGAAGTTACTAGATTTAGATCAATAATATTTATAAATATATAGGGAGTTATTACCGTATTAAAGACTACTATTATAACTAAACCGGCTTTAAAGTAGGATTTAACTAAAAGTTTTAATATTAAAATCTTCGGTAACTTTATAACTAAATTAATATATATAATACTAATTTAGAAATATCTAGTTACTTTATATTTAATTATTTTTCCTAGTTTAATATATCGTCTAATAATTATAAGTAGATCGGTATTATTCTAAACTATAATTCTATTTATATTATAGTTAACGATATACGCGATTACTATTAATATATTAAATTGAGAAAGTTTAAATAGTAAATTATAATTTTAGGATAGATTCGATTTTATAAACTTAACTATAATAATTATATCTAAATATACTGGTACGGTATAACGGAATTTATTAATTATAATAGTATCTATCCTAGTACCCTTCGTAATTATAGAAATAAAGACTTCGAGGTTACTATAATATATAATAATAACGAGGTCTTTACTAGTATTAATTATAATTCTTTTTAATTTTATAATATCGATACCTATTAAAACTTTAATAGATAATTCGTCGACGATATATATTTCCTTAATAATTAAGGCGATCTTATTATCTTTACTAGGAATATATATAAAGATAATAACGAATTTATTAATATTATAATTATTCGATTCTAAGCCACGGACTTTTATAGTCGTAGATATTTTATAGACTTTAATTTATAGGCCGAGTTTTATAAGATTCTTTAAAAACTATTAATTTATAAATTTTATAATATATCTAGTATTAAAAGTGAATTCGTAGAGTTAGTTATATAATTCTATAGAGACTTTAATAATAGTGTATTAATAACTATAAAATATATAGCCTTAGGTAGTTTTATTAATAAATATAAATTTAATAACCCTAGCTCCGGAATTTAATGAAACGGAAGAGGCGAATATTTCGAAGTTCGCTAATTTAATAGACTTTACTATATTTCGGTACTATCGAATATATATATATAACTTATTATTAGAAGAAAATAACTATTTATATAATTAATAAACTATTTTAATAATTATATCGACTACTTTTATAATATATTATCCGACGAAAAAACTATTAACGGTCTCTTTATAAGGTTTCTTTAAATCGATAATATTATTAATATATTTACTAGCCTACGTAGTACCTTAATAGAAAGTATTTTTTTAATTATTATAATAATTACCGTAATTTTCGTTATAAAGACTTTTAATCTAGTAGAAGACTTTTATAGATTAATTTTTATTATAACCGACGTCTTTAATAACTTCCTAGTTTTTAGTATAATAGACTCTTTAGGTCGAAAAGAGTTTCCTAAAAAAAAATTATTAAAGAATCTTCCTACTCTAAAACTTTAATTTTAATATTTAAAAGAGAATATTTTTTACCTAGGTAACGGATTTAAACTTCTATTTATTATTTATAACTACTTTATAGGAGGCTATAAATAGTTAGAATTCTATTATTATTATTAATTAATATTATTTTATTAAGGTTAAAAGAAAGAGGAAGAAAACGAAAAAAACCTATATAAATTACCTTTATAAAGAGGTATATTATTATATAAAGATTTATAACCTCTACTAAAGCCTTTAATAGGACGATAAAGAAAGAATAATTAATAATAGTTTTAATATTAATTATATTATTAAGGCTAGCGCTATCCGTAGTTACTACTACTATTATTATTATAGTTCGGCGGAATCGCTCGATTATATTTATCTAACTTTCTAGATACTAGAGCCTACTACTTATATTTATAGTTATCGAGGCTCGTTAGGAAGTTATTAATTATAATATTATTATTAAATCTTTTAATATCACGCCGTAATTTAAAGTTAATTCTATTATAGATAATATTAAATTAATTTTAGAGTAGTAATATTCCTATATCTTTAATAAACCTTAAAATCTTTTATATATATTTATATAATTTATAATAGTTACTAGTATCTTTTATAAAGTAGTATTTCTTTAAGACGGTATTAATAGTAATATTTAAAAATCTTTTAAATCTTTTTATTAGAAATTAGGTTTATTCCGTAATATCGGAATTAATAATACTATATTTCGATAGTTTTTTTTCGGCGTCGTAAAATTCTATAATATATTATTTTAAAGCGATATTATAGAGGTAAGTTTAAAGATTTTCCTATATTATAATATCTTTAATAATTACTAGGTCCTTAACTCGCTCGATAAAGAAATATACGTCGCGGAAGTAAATTTCTTTACTAGTATACTCGAGACTAAACTCTATACTAGAAGATTTACTATTATATATAGAGTCGAAGAATCCGAGGTTAATAATATTTTATTTCGATATAATAAAAGTAATATTATCGTTTTAAAGACTTTATAAATTTTATAATTTTAATAATCTAAAAGAGCCTACTAGAGGTATTATTATAAAGTTTATAATAAAATTACGAAATTTTATAAATTATATTTTATTAAAGCCCGCGTTCGCTATAGTTAAAAATTACTACGGTTATTAATTAGGTCCGAAGGGTCTTTAGTAAATTATTTTTTCTATAAAAATTTATTTTATAAACTAAACCGATAGCGAAAATATCGAGTTCGGTAATAATAAAGAAAATATATTCCCTATTAATATAAAAATTTTAAGTAATCGATATATAATTTAAATATTTATTTAAAACCGTATTATAGCTACCTAGAAAGTAGTAATATTATAAATTTAATCGCTCGGCTAGTTAAGAGCTTCGGTAGATCTTAATTAAACTTATTACTCCTAGGGATTAAAAGTCTAAAGAAGTTAAATAAACTAGAAATTCCGCCTAATTAAATAAGAAATAATATAGTATATAATATCGTTAATATTTCTTACGAAGGTATAACCTAAATTAATAAATTCGTCGAGTTAGAATACTATAATTATAATCTCTTAACTAGCGGTATTAAATACTATAATAAAAATATTATAAAAGTAAATAATCGACGATATTAATTTAAATATATTTCTAGAAGGCTTTTATAATACTATACTATAAAAGACTTCTACTAGGTACTCTTTAATATAATAGAATTCTTATTATTAAAACGAAGAATTTATATAATAGAAGGTTTATATAAACCGATAATTCTTTCTACTAGATTAAAATCTTTTAATAATAAAATAATTCGTTTAAATTCTTTTAAATAAATACTCCTATAGATAAAATAGAAATTATTATATATAGGCTCTACGAATAATAATACGGAGTATTTATATAGAAGGTAATAAAATCTAAATTAAAATATTTAAATTTTACTAAAGGGTTTTTGTTCGGGTTGTAGAGGTAAAGTACGACTCTAGCCTAAATTAAATAATAATAATCTAACTTCTCTACTTCTAGTAAAGGTAGATTTTAATTAATTTTATTAAAGTATCTTTATTATTAAAAGTATAATAAAGTAGAATCCTATATAAGCGAATAGGTCTAAGTTATATATATAGTTATTCTAGTAATTTGGGTATATTATAGTAGAATATTTCTATAAATAAACTAGCTAGATAGCCGGTTTAATAAAATACCTTAAAGTATAATATTCCTAACCGGCGTAGTAGAACTAGGTATAACGGGGTTAGTATAATAATTATATAATTAAACTAATTACTTCGGTAGAGAGGAAGAAAATAATATTTTTTACCGCCGAACCGAACTAGTAAAAGAACTAGGGTACGGATAAATAGGATATTATCGAATAATTCTAATTCGACGGAGTAATACCGCTACTATAGTAGACTAATAAATCGAGATATTTATTTAATAAGATATAATACTTAAAGATATTTAAATATCGTTACTACTAATTAATAAAGTTATAATATATATTTAATAGTAATAATTAATTAATTAATTAAATATTCGTTTTAAACGAATAAAAATAGTTAATAACTTTCGTTACTAAAGAACTAATCTAGTATAATAAATATAATATAGTCGTAATATATAGATATTTATTAAAATTAAATATATAGCCGAATTAACTCCGAAGATAGTCGTCTATATTAATTATAGAGCTACGCTTAATATAATTAAATAAATAAATATAACTACCTTATTTATAATAAAGATTAATTTACGTATCGTATAGGCCTTAGATTATATTTAGTATTTTTAAAATATAAAGATTCGTTATAAACCTAGTATTAAATATATAGTACTAGATACCCTATCTTAACTATATTAAAAGAACGTAGTTAAGGACTTTTTAAAAAACGAGCTAGATATACTTTAAATATATATATATAAAGTCTATATATTAATAGAAATAAACGTATAGTTTAAATAAGAATTACTTTAAAAGTACTAGAATAACGACTTTTAAACTAAAATAAAATATATATTTAATTATAATATAGAAACCGGCGAGGATATTATAAATCTTCTATTTTCAAAGAGGGGTAACGGTTTAATATAATATACCGATAATTTAACTACTAATTATATATATATATTAAAGCGCCTATATATACCTTCTTTATATATTAAAACTTTATTTAATATCGTATATTCTAATTTATATATAGGAAGATATAAATACTATAAAATAATAACTAGGTATTAATATATATATAAATTAAATAAAAAGTTAAAGGAGTACTTACGATATTATTTATAATATTAATTATTCGGTACTCCTAGGTATAAGTCTTATAAAGTATTATAATTTATTCTTATACCGCCCTCTTCTTTCTATATAATTTTTATTAATTTTATTTTAATCTTACCTCTTTTATAGGAAGGATTCGATAATATTATAATTATTATATATAAATTTTCTCGAAAGGTAACCGCGATTCTAGGAAAATTAATATAAAAAGTAGAGTAATAGATAGATATACTTTTATATTATTTATATTTAATAAACTAAGGTATTCCGAAGGTTATTCTTTTTAACCGCGATCGTAAATTTATAAATACCCTATAAAAGACTCTATTTAATAAATTTAAAGTAAATTTAATATTCTCTACTACTTATTATTTATAAACGGATAGATTAAATAAGTATATAAATTAGATTATTAAAATTATATTACGATTCTAGATTATTATTTTATAAAATCTTAAAGTCTAGGAAGAGGTACTATCTTTTATAATTATATAATATAATAATGTATTTTCCTAGCTCATTAACTATACTCTAAATAAAATAACTTTCGGTTTTATTATTAATAACGCGTTAGACCTAGGAAACTAGAAGAATAATATTTTATTAAAAAAATTAATATATATTTAAACTTTAGATATAATTATCTTTATTTAAATATATAATAAAGAATATTATAATTATATTTATTACTCTTAATATTTCCGTAAAGAGGACTAGGTCTTATTATATTTATATAAAGATTATAATATTTCGGTAAATAAATTTATTAGTTATAAATATAATTAATAAATAACTAGTTTATTTAAAGTTTTTAACTATATCGGTAGGTTTATATACTACCTTAATATCCTAGGAAATTAAAAGATTTATAATATATTTTTAATAGTATAGTTAAAGTAGTATTTACCGCCGGATTAAGACCCTTTTAAATATCTACGACCTATTAACTCTAGAGTAGTAGAAACCGAGCGAGATAATTTAAAACTAGAATAAAAATTAAAGTATATCTTTAATAACCGCGTTATCAAAAAGGGGAAGAGTTATATTACCGAATATTTTTTATCCTAGAAAGACTAGGGATCTATGTAAAACTATTAAATAAATATTAAAAATATTTTCGCGGACGAATTTATTAACGAATATAAATAATAGGTTAAATACTAAGCCAAATTCTTCTTCTAAAATCGATAACTCTAGAAGTATAATTATATTTCTCTTTTATATTATCGCCCTTTACCTACCTTTACTAGGAAATAACTATTATATTAAATCTATTTATCGAGCTCTATTTAGAGTACGGGTACTATAATAATATTAAAAGAGTATTATACTAAAAACTAGTAAAACTACTCTTTAATAATCTTAAATTATTCGTTTAATCGTACGTAGAGTTATATAGCCCGAATATTTTAATAATATATTATTTATATATTTCTTTATATAGATTTAAATATATATCCCTCGTTATCGCTACTTCTTAATTAAATAGTATACTTATAAAGGAAAAAGCTTCGGATAATATATTAATTATATAATTATTTAGCCGAATCGGGACTAGATCCGCGTTAAAATAATTTTAATTCTAAAAATATTATTAAACGACTTTCCTTAGCTAGCTAAATTTACGTTAAGATTTAATTTTTTAAATATATATTTAAGGCCCTAGTCCTTTAGTATTAATATTTTTATAATACTATATATATATACCTCTATTTTATTAATACTATAGATTTTATTATTAATTATTTATATTATCTTTATACCCCCTTATCGCCTTACTTTACTATCGCGATTTTAAAAACTTTACGACTCTATATTAAATTTTAAAACTTTATAAACTTACCCGTAATTAATCGATAATTTAGAATATATATTTCTTATTTATTTATTTCTATATATAAATACTATTTACGTTATTATTTATAATACTCTATATAAATATATTAACGAGGGCGTTAACTTCTTTTTTTTAAAAAGAGTAATTTATTATAGGGTAGACTTTAATAAAAGTATTATTATAAATATTTATTAAAACGGCGGGCTAAACCTTACCGCTAGCTCTATCGGAACTAGAGTAATATTAGGATTCTAATATATTAAAGCCAAATCCTCTATAGAATAATTAATATCTTTTATATTATATATTATTATATTAACCTCGTATTACGTCGTTATATAAAGAATAAAATATAGATTATAAACTCCGAGGGATTATTAAAATATAATAATCGTCTTTATATATTAAAGAATAAAGCTCTAAAAGAAGAGTTTATAAAGAAATATTATAATAATTCTTTAATAAATTATTTTAGTATTATAAAATCGTATAAATTATTTACTCGTATTCTTTTTTAGGAGGGTAATCTAAAGTAAATTACGGACTATATTAAAATTTACGATATATATTAGCGGACGAAGGCGCCGCGATATTATTTATATAACGAATTAAATTCGCTTCTTATTACTATTTAACTATAGAAGGAAATTTTTATAAATTTTATAATTAATTTACTACCTAGTAAATATAAAGATACTATTTATAATATTATCTTTATCGTTATAAATCGATTTATTAAAATAATTAAATATATATTTATAATTATTAAAATCGATATTATTTAACTAGCGGAAATATTTTATTTTAAAATTATTTACCGTTATAATATATTTAATAGTATTATTAATAATAGAGGCTCTATTTTTACGAGCGCCTTCTAGTTAGTTATATATTTTTATTCGAAAATTAAATAATATCTAAATACTATCTTTTACTCTTAAATAAATAAATAGATAAAGCGCTAAAATTAAATACTAGAGTACTATTTATATATATTTATTAATAATAAATAAATAAATTAGGCTAGATTATTATTTATAATAGAATTCTAAATTAATAATAATTAGAATACTATCGTCGGAACGATTTTTTTTTTTTATATATATAGTTACTATCCTAAAATTCGCTAGGAGGTCGAGGACGACTTTAAGGGAAAAAAAATACTAATTATAAATAATAAAATACGATAATTATAAATTTTAAAGAATAAAACTATAGAGTACCTATAAAGCGCTACTAAATACTAAATTAAATAATATAATAAAATATATAAACTATAAGGTTATAAGGTTAGTAATTTAATTATATTAATAATAAAAAATCTAAAATAAAAACGTTTAAATAAGAAGTTATCCTATAAGTTTATAAAGCCCTTTAAGATTATTAATAAAATAAGAATATAAATTTACCGCCTACTACTACTTTCTATATATAGAATCTATAATACCTTTCATATATTATTATTTAAATTATATTATCTTCGCGATTACGTTAATATAACGGAATCTTTTATATAAACCCCCGAACTTATTAATAATAATAAGTTATAAGAGGTAGAAAAGGTAATTAATAAAATAAAAAATAAAAAAAGTATTTAATATAAAGTTAAATAAATTAATTAGGGCGAAAAATATAATTAATAACTACTAGACGAAGAGTTTATTAATATTAATAAACTAATTAAAATCTTTAAATAGGCGAGTAGTAAATATAAATATATAAATATAATTAAAGAGGTTATTTAACTATATAAAATAATAAAATAAAATAAACGGAGCCGATATTAAAAATTAATATTACTACTTTTATACTAATATTTATATAATAGATATTCTCTTTTATATTTATAACTTCATTATATAGTTTTAAAATATAATTAAATTTAATTTATTATTAAACTATTTATATATAATAGCGATAAAATATCGTATTTATAAAAATACTTTTACTTTAAATATAATTTATATAAATACTTAAAATATATTATTAAATAATATATCTAGGTAAATTTAGTTAACGCCGATTTAAGAAAAAAAGAATTCGATATTATTATTATATTATATAAAATATTTAGTTCTTATCGGAATTTTTAAAAGAAGATATAATATTCTTAATATAATCCTTAAAGTCCCGTTTATATTAACGGAAACTCTCGGTCTCTTTTTCGAGAATTTTATTTATCGTCTTTAATTTCTTAATATATTAATTTACCGCCGTTAATTAATTTTATAAATTAATAATTATAGTAGAGGTTTACCTACTAGTTATTATTATTTTATTATATATTTTACGTTATTAAATAATTTCTTTATTTATTAATTTATATTTATATTCTTCTTTAAGAGTCTTATTACCGATATAAATATATTAATATATAAATCTTTTTACCTTCCTTCGGAAAAATTTAAAGATTTATTATTATTAATATATATCGCTTTAGAGTTTACGGTTATAATTTATCTTTACGTAATAGTCGATTCTATAATAATTAATATAATAGAGTATATAAGGAGGGGACGTACCTCGAATATAATTATTATTAAATTAGTAGAAATAAACCCGGTAAAGAAGTTATAACGTAGAATAAATTATTATTATAATTAATATTATATAGTCGCGTTAATAGCGGACTAGTTGTATTTACTAGTATATTTATAACTAGAATAAATTAATATAAATAAATTAATACTATTAGTAAATAAGAGTTATTTATAGAGTTAAAAGAAAGTTATATATAATAAAAGTATTATTTATATATTAATTATAATACTAGAACGTTATTATAGAGCTAGAGTAATAATATATAAAAAAAACTAAAGAAGTTACGAAAAGAGAAAATAAATAAACAAGTAAATTTATTTTAATAATAAACCGTCGCGCTAAATACTTTATTATTATAATACGTCGATACGCGCCTCCGCTCCGCTACCTCGCTTTTATTAATAGATATAACCGTTACTATAATAATTATATTATTACTAATCTCCGGGTATAATATTAGAGTTATATTATTTATATATAATACTTTATTACTAGTATTTTTATAATATAGTAGGAGTATATAGTAAAAATAGCTACTACTATTTCATTACTAGTACTATGAGTACTATAGAAATAATCTAATATACTATATTTACTATAAGTACTATAAACGCTATAGGAACGATAGTATATACTATTTCGCTTCGTTATTATTATATATAATAATACTATAGAGACGAAAGAAATATTATTTAATTAACTATTATTACTATATATTAATACTATAGAGATAACTTTATAAATATACTATTTATTTACTATTAATACTACTATATAATAGAAATAATTTAGTAGTATTACTCTTCTATTATTAGTATTATATTATAGTATTATAGAAATAATTTCGTATCGCTCCGCGACTAGTATTATATATTAGCGCTATAGGACCGATAGTATAAATTAGAAAACTCTTTTCCCTTATTTCTCTTAAGAGTTTTAAAGATTTTTTAATAAATTTCGTAATTTAGTTAAATATTATTCCGTAATTAATATTATAAATATTAAAGAATTAGGTACGTAGCCTTATATTTAAATTATTATATAATAATATTATTATATTAAATAACTTTTTTCCTTTATTTCTTTTAAGGGGTTTAAAGATTTTTTGATAAATATTTTTTAACTAAAATATTTAAATATTTAAAGACTAGGGTTTAAAAAAGAAAATTATTATAAAATAATAATATATTATATATATTTATACCCCGTTAAAGATATTAATATAATATATATACCTACGCCCCGCTATCTTTATAATATTATTATTTATCGATATAGAGTTCTAATTTTAATATCGCGGGGTTTTAACTTTTAATAATTCTATATTAAATTAATATTCCCCCGTATTATTAAAATCTTTAGAGATTAGTTTTATTATTAAATCTAGGATTTAAAAATTATTTAATAATAAACCTCGTAACTATTTTACGTTTTTTATACTATTACTAAGCCGCTAGCTCTACGCTAGCGGCTTTAGGTATTATAATAAACCTATTATATACTAGTATATAACTCTATGATTTACCTATCTATAGCCTATTTTACTTAATGTTGGTGGTTACGCTATATAAATTAAGGTGTGCAGGCTATCCGCTTAGCGTCAGCGTTAATAGTAATGCAATCTACTGTAAATCATTTTGAGATTTTTGGTTTTGTCCTATCTTCAGCTATCGTCCGCCGTAGGCACGCGTGGGAGACGAATTTAGAGGGCCCGCTAGTCGAACCCTTGCAGCTGTCAAGAGAGCTTTGGCAGTCCAGTCAATCGACACATCATATTTGACATCGGTTCATCCGCCGTTCATCTCTTTGTGTAACGCAGACATGCATACCAAACACTTTCATTCAACGATTCTGCACTCCGTGTCTGGACGAGATGAGCTGCGCGATCGTAGATGGCGAAGCTCAATGGCTCAGCTCCAGGCATCTATTTTCGACCATGTAGAGGCATTTGCACCTTCATGACGCTAATAGCTATCAATATACTGCAACCTATCTGATTTGGTTGACTGTATCACATCGCAATTGGAAATTGAAATGGCTCCAGCTGTCGAGGCAGGCTCACTGGCAACCGTGATACAACTCGCAGATAATCCACCAGAGCATTTCCAGTACAGCCCAGCAACTGGTGTGCAGCAACCGCTGGTGCTCTATATTGCCCGAGTGCCTGGCTCCAAAGGCTTGTCTTTGCTACTCCTACGACTGGTATCCTCAAAGCTAATTATCCCAGCAGATGTCTTCCTTACGACGATGAAGCCTAAGCAAAAAAGTGTCAGTGCCCAAGACGTCCAAAGCTCGCTATACTACGTACACGTGGATAGCGTGGAAGACTATGGGCTTCTCGACTCGGGAGGGTCTGGGGATGATGAGCCAGTGGAACACGACCCAAGAACGGATGCTTCCCTGGGCAGCAAATCCAGTGTCCGAAGGAAAATGCTGCATCAGACTTCGAACTCAGCTCTTGTTGACCGGCCGGAACCTCCACCTAGGCCCTTGCCCCAGCCCCAAATGCACACACATGTTTCGAACGGCATGACCCAAATTGCGCGCAAGCCCATCCGGCGAGATGGTCCTGAGCCCAGGAATTTGAAGGAAGCTCCGCCGCTCCCTGAAAGAAGTTTCCTCGGACCGCGTCCCATGAAGCAACGCTTTCTCTCCGTCGATGGTGCGGCTCTTCGGAACGTCCTAGACAGGGTAAATGTGGATATGAGAAGGTGGTCAGAGCAGCCTCCGTTGGCATCCCCCCAACTGCCTCCAAGACCAGATTCGCTTCGCAGAAGTAAGTTCAATGACGCGACCCAGAGCGCCGCCGTCATCACCTCGGCACGGCGAAGTGCCCATACTGAGGATGAACCACTGGCACAACATTGCTGGAATTGGGAGAAGAAATGGGAAGAAAGGCGCTTAAGCGACGATATGGTCAGACGTGCATCTTCTCAATACAATCTTTCGGAGATGGAAGACGTCTTCCAGAACGCTTCCTTGACGCTGATTAGGCGGTATAATGGAGAACAGTGGAACGCTGGTAGAATCATGACTGGCAGTAAAGAATTTGTACCCGATGATTCCGCGCGCTCTAGCATAGGTATGTCTATCGAGATCTTGACAGCCGGCTACTCGAGATTTTGTGACCCGAAGGTTTCGCAAAGGAGCCAGAAACGAATTATTACAGAGGGTTCGCGCGAAATTCCATCAATTACGGAGCAAGGTAGTAATACTTCAAGTAACGAGGGCGAGGAAAAGGCCGTCTTTCGACGCCATCTACACCTACATGGAAATGCGCGGAGACGAAATGAGGGCCTCATCCCTGTTCCCAACGAGTTATCGTCTACTAAAGGAGCCAGATCGAGCTTCGATTTCCGAAGGCATAGCCAGCGAAGCCCCAATGGGGTCGACCCGTCTCTCAACGGCTCGGCCGAGCACAAAAGAGGGTCTCCAAAATTGCACCACTTTGAGAGTCCTTGGAATGGTGTCTGTGAATTCAGCACAGGCATAGTAGGCCGATCTTTGAAATGCAAACATTCATACCCCTCAAATAATACAAACTTTGGACCAGGAATACATTCAGCGACTGTCAGCGAGATACGCTTCAACCTACCAAGCTCTGCGGCCTTAGGAACACCTGCTCTGAAAAGCACAATGCCTGGAACACCAAGGGAGGCAAAGCGCTCTTTAATGTTTTCACGACTTCAGGATCGAGGATCCTCATCTTTGGCAATAAATGAAGCGGTAGACAGCAGATATTTCGGATCTAAGGTCGAACTTGAAGATCGCCTTGACCTTTCGCTAGGCCAAGAACATGCGGGCGGTGGATTTGGAGGAAAGCAAGCTAAGCTGGGCAAGCTAATCATCGAGAACGAGGGCTTGCAGATGCTCGACTTAATCGTCGCTGCCAACATGGCGCTTTGGTGGAAGGTCTACGAAAGATTTACGTGAAGACATCTTCTCAATTTATTCACAATTTCTTAACATCCTATTGACTGCCCTGTTCGATATTTTGTGCGTTGTGCGTTGTCAATTAAGCTACTAACACTTATTTGTCCGCTCTGATTTGGTCGGGCAGCATCACGTTAGCCTTGTGGAACGGCTTGGCATTTAACTTCTCCATTCAGGCGCATGCATCAATAGCATTTTCAGGCACAAAATAGCTTTCGGGAACGTGTGAATAACACTAGTCAACGGTACACCATCCTTTTGACCATCATGCCGGACACCTCGCTTCGGCTAAGGTGGATGTGGAGCTTTGTGGGGTTTTCGCTTGTCACACCTCAGACGTCCCGCAACAGATGGCTAACGCAATAGGAACACAAATTGCCCAACTAACATCGTTCTCCGCTCAAAAACTGTCTTCTTCCCTACACATCACTCCTAAATACTTCGCACCCTGCAAACACTATCCAACATGCAGCTCAGCGCCCGCCAGGTTCTCGTTCTCGCCCTACCATGGCTTCTCCTAGAGCTCGCAACATCAACACCGACAAACATCACAAATCTAATCCTCGCTATCTCACCAACTGATCTAGCCGCCGATAAATGCCCAACGCCGCCGACAGAGTTCCTACCGTATCCACCGCCTCCAGGATATCAACCCGGCCCGGGATGCCCGCCAGCCAGCTCAGGTACACAACCAAGTGAGAACAATCCTCCGGCAGGCTTCTATGGTGGCTCGGGGTCTGGGTCTGGGTCTGGGTCAGGCACGCAGAGTTTGAGCCCGGCAAACAGTCTGAGGGGAAGGAATCCATTTGCAAGAATGCTTGCTGGATTTTTCCCTGGACGCAAGGTGCGAGCAGGAGTAGGGTCTCGTTTTTGCGGCGGCACCTTTGAAATGGTGGAAGTAGACGGAAGAAGTGAAGCGTTTGTGGCGTCGGAGGTGTTTGGGATGAGTCGTTAGTAACATTGGCGTGAGAAGGGGGGGGGACCAGAAGATTTGGCAAGCGACATTGGGTTCGATAGACACGCTTACAAAATGTGGAAGGACAGTCAGCATTTCATCAACAAAGTCACTGCTTTTCTTTGATGTCAATTTGGACAACGAAAAATGTACCCATCTTCCTCGAAACATCTAATATTGAGAGCATCGAGGAAGACAATGTAGTGCTTAGCTGGATTGGAGCAAGACCTGGAATACGGGTACAAAGCTAGAGATACTCTACAGGAGTAGAAAACAAGTTCGAAAGGATGCACGGAGGGAACAGAGACTTTGTGCAAGTCTCTTCCGACGCGTCGATACTAGCGAAAATTAGTACCTTGTCCTTCACGTCTTTGGTATCTTGTTTCGTATTCTCTTTCTTTGCAGGTCGCCAACGGCCTTCACCTCCGCCTCCTTAGTCTCGACGCCCACTACTTCCTTTCGTGGCCAGAGATTTCTCCCAGGCTATGGGTTGCATACCGTCTCAATTTGGTTGACAGCAAAGCCACCACTCCCTACTCCATTGTCCCAAGCTCTTTGGTTCGCGTTGTCGTCCTTGAAATTCTCCACTGGATACGTCCTTCAACGCAACTTTATGCCCTTCTCCGCGATAATGATCTTGTATTGGCGATAAGAATCTGATATCAATTCTATATCGACACACCCTCTAGCCCCCGCAAATGGGTCATCACAACACAACGATGAAGCACTATTCCTGATTGAGCCTTTTTCTCAAGTTTTTGCATGAATCTACATGAGCGCTAGTAACGACATCTCATGCCCCAATCGGGTTAGGCTGGTTTGGGGACGAAAGCAACCTGGTGGCACATTGTAACACTACACCCTATTTCGGAAATTGCAAATTGAATCTCCTGCCATAACTTTGATCATCAACGGCTCCTTCGTACCACTAGCTTCGCTTTGAATTGCATCGAGTAACCCAATGGCCAGTGGACACCTGAGTCGTAAATAACACTTCAAAAATCCAACCCCAGCGCCCTCGCAACCGCAGCCTTATCCGTTCCCAAATCAACTCCCAATCCCATCGCACTCAAGCTTGACAGCATAAACGATGATCTGGAATACGTATAGCCTTCTCCGAGAAGGGTCTGGTGAATCGGCTCTTGGGAGCTTGAATTACCCATATTTGGGTACGCCGATTAAAGACAACCTAAACAGAATAAAGACTCGAACCGCAGAGTAAGAACCAACCATCTGTACCTCTTAAAAATACTCGAAGTCTTGTCGACTAGGTGACGACGGCACTCAACAGCGTTACTTCTGGGAGCTTGACGCGGTGGCGAGGCTTAAGCGTCTTCAATGGATGCAAGAACATCCCACAAGCTTCTCAAATCGACAGCCAAACAAGTCGTTTACACAGGAGATTAAATTCCGCCCTTTTAAGCATAATGAACATGGTAAGCGGGCTCTAACCCCACTGACAAGCTTTTCTGTGTTCGGCTTGGTTTCATGAGGACCTAAATTCGACTTAGCATTGCAACCTTCGAGCGTGACATAACCAGCACAAGCACTTTCCTCCAAGTCATTATTATCCGAAGCAGACGGCTGCTTGCCTTGTATCTGTGCAGTCTGGTTTGCACCAGTAGTTCCGATGCTCCACTCCTGCGCTATCTGTACGAAACAGAACGTTTCTTGATAGCACCTGCAAATTCTCCTCCCCAATGCCCGAGGGATCACACACCGCTGCTACTGTTGGGGCTGCTGCGTGTACGAACACCGATTAGCAAACTTTACATCTTGCGTGCCGTATGTCCTCCCTCGACATGCTTCGTGTTGCGGTAGGCTCTGGCTTTCGCCAGAAGATCCGGACCTGTGGCTGTTTTGCCATTGATAGAGTTTGATTTGTTCCCTCGAAAGGCGAGGCACGATAGTTGGAGTAGAAAGATTGAATGATTGAGCCGGGAATGATTTGGATGCCAATGGTCTGGCCTCGAGATTTGGAACAATGATCCAAATCGCTCAGGAGATATGAACATAGTGCTGACCAGTCATGTCTGGTAAAAAGCTTGACGATAACGACAACGTCATGCAACCTCCGAATTGCTCATGGTGTGGCTCAAAGTGGAATGCGAATTCAAGACGTTGTCAGAATCTTCCTATTGCACTCACACTCGGAAGTTTGAGCCCCACCCTGTGAGATTAGTGTCTTACATTTGGTTCCAGTGCCATCGGCTTCGGAAATGGACGCAAACAACTCAGGTTGGCATGGGTTAGCGATGACACCGACATTGGTGTTTATGTCACATTCATCTTCGACTTCATCTTCAAATTCAATGTCTACATTAGTAACATGTGGAAAGCTTGTGCGAGGACCGAGGTCCGGTAGTTCGTTGCCGGTTTGTATTATCGCTCACTTTGTTTCGTTCTGATCAGCTTGGCTGATGTCCAGGACACCATGGCCCGGGAGGTCTTCCCATGCCGTCTGTAAAGTATGCAAGAATTGGTGCCAATTATCGCGCACGCTTTCGCGGATGACAGACTGAGCTCCATTCCAGTTGTAGGTCACGAGGATGATGGAGACATTGATATCGATTCCCAATGGATTGTATATCATCTGCTCTTTGGTCAGAGTCCCAAAGAGCTCTTGGACACCGTAGGATAGCCCGAGCTGTATGGCAGCAGGGGCTTTCTCCTCATAGGATTCTGAGCAGAAGAGGATTATTCTTGCCATGCAAGACGGGTGTATGGTTCCCGGCGAGTGTTTATTTTCTCCACAAACATCTCTACAAGCACAGCCTCTAGTGCAATACATGGACAAGAGTCATATGAGTTGTTGACCCCGCTGGCGTGTTTGGCGAGGTTGCTCCTCAACTGTGACTCGCTTTTTGCTTCATTCAAGACTAGTAATAAGATGGCAGAGCTAGATCCGCGCTTTATTAGAAGTTTCTCCCCCCTTTCGTTAGTATCGCGCTGCTAGATGTTACAGGAAGGAAGTTGATATGTCCAAGAGCAAGGAAAAAGGAAGTTGATATGTCCAAGAGCAAGGAAAAAGGTAGATGGGGATGTGAAAAACCTGAAACGAATTTTCTGTGTAAGACAATTGGACAATGTATGAAATATTCAAATGTTTTTGTCAATAAAAAGGGCTGTCAAAATAAGTTTTGGCTTCCAGCATTGCATCGTCGTCAACAGCGAGAAAACTAGTCGAGTCTTCTTCAATGGCAAGATATCGTGATGCAGATATTAAGCAGCTTATAGCCATTTTTGCAATAAGGCAGCATTCGCACCCATATGGGCCTGCAAATCGTTGGAAGCTTGCTGCTCGCTGGATACCTTCTCTGCCCCGACGACCTCAGGTTTGTCCCATGCTTCTTCGCACCTTCCACCTATCAACTACTCCCTTTTTCTAGGACGAGCCCCGCGACCAAAGACAAACACCGACGTAGCACTTCTGATGAAGAAAGACACGCACCAACGTAGCACTTCTCGTGAAGCGTAGCAGGTCACTGAGATGCCAACTTAGCCAGCCACTCCTGGCGCACTTGATCTGCTAGCTTCGGACGAATCTCTCCTTCGACTTGTTTTAAGCACCTCCAGCTCCTGCTGATGAAATTCCGATTCGGCGTCTGCTTTCGTTTTATCACGGGCAGCCTCGCGTGCCTCACTCCGAAAGTCTGCTATGTACTTCTGGACCTGAAGGTTACGCGTGTCCTCCTTTAATTCTGCTGAGCTGCGAACGAGCATCTGCCATTTTGAAATACAAAGCTGGTCCAGTTTTGGCGGTTTGGATTTCCATTCCGTTCAATGCAGTCCTCAAAGCTTCTCCTCAAATCACGCTTTCTTGGACTGCTAATCTCCCCACTTGCCTTGCTTGATTTAGAAAACTTCGTTATTGGGTAGGCTTCGTAGGCTCCACTAGTTCCACTTCAATGTCCAGGTAGTCGCAAGTCAGGGATGTAAGACAAATATGGAAGCAGCCCGAGAATGATCCCAAGATTTGACCGGGCATTTAAAGCTTATGGCACAAAATTTAATATCGTGGTGTATCAATACCCCGGTCGGCAAATGAATGGCGAGACCCTCTTGCACCTACAAGCAGAAAAAGGTGGTATGAGGGTCGCTCGTCTCGAAGGGTACGAGCTAGTTGCATAGAACGTCAATGTAGAATGAATCGGCAAATAACATCTGCTGTATTCGTCTCCAGGTGATGATGAGACGTGGACCTTGAATTCTCACGTGCTGTCTTGACTGTGAAGCTGAGTAGGGTGAATTGTAGGTATCCTGGCAGAGTGGCTCAATACTGTGCATGTGATATGCTTACATCTCGATCGAAAAAGTTGTTAGACGTTTGCGTGTATAGACAGCGACGTATTCAAGGAGGCCTCGCGATGTAGATTCTGGAGATCGTTTCTAATTCCGTCGACATTTGGACAATCTTTTGAATGTGTGTCTCTTTGAGCAAGATTCGGCCATCCTCGTCTTTGTCTGCTTCGAAGTTGGTCAGAGCGACTGCGTTTTGGAATGTCTGAACACGAAACCAGTCAGGGGCATATTTCTAAGTATCACCAGTGGCGTTGGCTGTCATTCACCATGCCCAATGATCAATATAAGACCATAATTATTTGATAATATGCAAGGAGGTGGTGGCCGAGATTGCGATCATCGTCACGGAACTCAAGCTCTGTGCATTTCTGCACGAAAAGATCTATTCGAGCACATTCTCTGCATTCGTTGTTCAGGCCATCTCACTTTGAAGAAACAGTTCGGCGCTTGAGCATCACTGACTTCGAGCTGGTTCTTGGATCGAGGGTATTCTAGAAATGAGAAGGGAATTATGTGTGCCATCACCACCGCCCATCCATGAGATTTGGAGAGCCAGAACATTTACAGTGCCAACAACAGGAAGCTCACGCACGAAGTTGGCTCATGATTACGAAGAGGTGGTAGACCTAGACCGGTAGTAGAGCTGTGGGAGAATGTTAAGTTCGCTAGCTAATATCGCCCTTTCAAAAGTACAAAACCAGGTTGCTGGGCGTTCTGAAATTCGATATAGTGGCTAGTCGAGTCCGCCGCGACGCTGACTGCTCTAGCTTGACCAGGACTGCTGTCTTTTGCAGTCTCGCTTAAGGTCACGATGTGTGAAGATTGAATTAGTAAGATGGATACAGGTATGATGTTAATCGCGAATACGACTAATAAATAATCAAAATATATATTCAGGGAGCTACCTACAGAGACTAAGACGAACGAGAAGAGCTTCTTGATCGAGAAAAAACATGGACGAGCTCTTGTTTAGCTCAAGAAACGAATCCGTTGCACACAGAATGACCATAGACTCTGGACGTGGAAGGAGGGGAGCGTGAGAGTTCAGTGTGCCCTGATGCACATCGTCGAATGAAGACATCAATGCGAAGGCCTTGAAGCAAAGGGAGTCATCACGAGCAGATGTTGCGTTGAGACCGACTTGCAGACATAAATGATCAATCCATGCATCTGCCACCTCGAATGTCGAAACAGACATCTCAAACATGATTGTAGGTGTGGAAGCTTGACAACGATGGGACGAAGCCTCTTGAATCCATAGATCGAACGTTGTCTGGAGACCGAAGTGGGCTGTTCATGTGTGTAAAGTTGTAGCAAGTGCAGAAGATGGGTCAAGATGAAGAACTGCTTCCAAGTCCCAAGTCCAAAGTCTCAAGTGACGGAAGGTGAAGGCTTCCGAGATGTCCCATTCACCCTTAGCGAGCACTTCACCCATGAACATAATGAACAACCAACCTCAGCGAAACCAAGGACTGGGTTACTCACAACTGAGAAGTTGAATGTCTGATGAAGTCGAGCTAATCTATGCAATCTCCATCTATGAGTACATGCAAGCAAATCTCATCAATCGCTGATACGTGATTACGAGAAGAGGAATGAAGGGCGGCTGTGAAGCCCACCTCAAGCCAGACCGCCGCCCTTTTAACTTTCTGCAAGCACTTTTGACGCCTCAGGGCTTTCCGGAAAATGTGATCTGTAGTAAGATTTATCGTACAAACTTTTGACGCCTTTCGTAATCGCTGAAACAATACTGGATCGGCTTGGTAGGAGTAGGATGTAGGGCGAGAGGACTCAAAATCGGGTCCGAAATCATCCTGATTGATAATGATAAGCCAGCAGTAGTAGTACAGATCTATTCCGTGGCTCGGTATTCGATGGGAGAGTAATTCAGACAGGGACCGGGTGGTAACCAGCAGGCTTCGAGGCCAGGACAGCCAAGTTCTCCCTCTGAGCCTTCTCTCTCTCCATTTGCTCTTTCGCCGCCTTGCTGACCCTCTTCACTGGCGCTTTCGCTGGCGCCTTCGTGCCATCTTTGGATGCTGCTGCAGCTCGTGCGCCGCCTCTCGTAGTCCCACCACGGCCTCGTCCAGTTCCACGACCGCGCTTTGCTGGTCCATCGCCGGCTCTGTGGAATGTCAGTATAATCCTAGGAAAGGAAAGACAGAGTAGCGCGGACCTCTCAACCGCAGGCTCCTCCCCAGGTGGGATCAAGGGCCCACTGTACACAAAGAAACCATCCTTACTCGTGGCAGCTTGCTCCTCCCAGATCAACTCGGTGTCATCAATGAAGTCGTCTTCCTTATCGTACATATCTTCTTTCATCATTCTCTTCTTGATAGGCTTCTTCGCAGCACCTGCTTCACCCGTCTCTTCTCCAGACTTTCCGATCATCCTCTCACCATCGACCATACCACCCATCTCGACGTTGCTATTTTCGGCGTCTCCGTCAGAGAGGTCAACGGACATCTCGTCGCCCGATCCTGAGTTGCCACCGTTCTTGTGCGCATTTTCGAGGGCAGCGCCAGCGGCGGCGACTCGAGCAAGTCGCTCACGTTGTGCAGCAAGTCGTGGATGAAGCGCATTGAAGCCGTATTGTTCCTCCGCCAGACGTGTAAAGTTGACGTACTGGTTATCGCCGTCAAGCTTAACATTGAGAACGACAGTGGGTGCGGTCTTCTCTGGTCCCGAGCTGTCATACCCGCCACCAAAGATGGAGCCGGAGAGTAGCCCGCTACCAGGCGGAAGTGCGAGGGGTGCTTCTTTTGGACGAGTTGGCTTCGGAGAATGCGATGAAGATGAGACTCCAGTGCTTGCCTTTGGACTTGGCTTCTTGATGCCCGTGGTCGTGGTGGTTGAGGGTACAGGAGGTTTCTCCGTGTCAAGATCTATCACCGTCGCCGGGCTACGATGCTGCTGTGGCATTGTGACAGAAAGGCTGGTCGGTGATGGATTGAAAGGTTGCTGCGCCAGGACGGGGATTGGTGGAGACAACCGAGGTCGCTTTTGCTCTTGCGGGGATGATGTTTTGCCATCACTCTCGCGCTTTAGCTGTGGAGTGTAGACGTAAGAAGACATGTCACTTTGTGGTGGATCTATCAACCTGTTGATCGACGGTGACGCGCTTGCACTGGCAGCTTTGTAGAGCTTTTGAGGTGTATGTGATGGCGCCAATGGAGAGCTAGCTCGAGGTGCTGTTGTAGAGGATCTAATGGGGTCGTAGTTTTGGCCACTAGTCGGTCGTGACTGCCCTGCGAGATTTTTAGTGTTGATGTGTGGAGTGGGTATAGCTTCATTGTTTCCGTTTTGGGGTGGAGTGTGGATCGCAGGAACATCAAAATGTGCGGGCGGGACTGAGGGACTAGGCAGCGGATCTGTCTTTGTTTGGCGGGATCCTTGCAGCGCCTCAGCACCTCTGGCTGCCTGGGCTTCTCTTTCTGCTTGAATTTTTGCTTGTCGCTTCTTGAAAGCGTCTGATGTGCCTCTAGGAGCGCGTTGTCTGGGCTTCTCCTGAACATCAGTGGCGGTTGTGGATGCATTGCCAGTGTTGGATTTTGTTGTTTCAGGGTCCTTCTTTTTGCGAGGTCTCTTCGTTACCGATGTATTTTTAGCGGCGATCGCCTTCCCCGATTTTCCTATTCCAACATTCGCATCGTTCTGATCATTTTGAGCAAAGAAAATAACAGCATCTTGAGCGAATGACGTGGGTGTTCCAGAGTGGTGGGTTGGCGAATTTGGTGATGGCGGAGATGACAGGCCGGGCGAAGAAGAGTACCCTCCACGTTGGAGATCGTCTGTTGCTAACGACATCCTCGTCAACACCCCAACCATCAAATTGTGTAACAGCAAAGATATTGATGCAGATCAGATATGTCGATGGAGAATAGAAGGACGTTCTGCTGTAGGTAGATGTACTGGGATCGAGAATCGTTTGCTTGTTGTTGGAAGGATCAAGGTCACAACAAGACGCCCGTGTTGAACGTCGCAATAGCTTCAAAATTGCAACCACAGCGGTGACAATGATTGAAACGGCTGTGTTGGCTGCTAAGAGCGTCGACTGAAGGCTTGAACTTTGTCCAGTCAAACCCTAGATAGGATTGCCGACGATATACCACGAAAATCGGGCTTGAGAGATGACGAAGAGGGTGCAGTGATGAAAGAAGATGAGGAGGACTGTAGATGAAGGAATGAAAAGGAAAGGAAGAAGTTCAGCAGCAGAGATTGGGGGATATGGACTGGGTCATTCTTTGGGCGGAAGGAGGCAAGCACTAGGTTGGACACAGGCACAGACGAAGCATCGGCAGACTGGGAACACATCTTCTGAATTGAACTACGGGCTAATTTACTGCCTGGGGCCTGCCGGTAGCTTACGAGGGGGAAAGTGAAGAAAGTCCGTAACATTGCCCCAATACAAGAAGGGGAAAGCTCCATTTGGGTAATCTATACGGACCACAAGACCTTCACATAACGAATGCATCAAAGCAAAAACTCAGGGACTCGCAGGGGAACCGAGGGGGCCACGCTGACTTCACCCTCGCCATCCAGTCAGCCAATTACGTGAACTTATGATCCCGCCAAACACAGTCCCGCGATTGCCTGCAGATCGTAAAGAGCCGCTGTCGTCTTTCAAGAACAATTCTTATGTCAATTGAGCTGTTATTCCTTTTACGGGTTGGAATGTGATAGACTTGAATTTGGAAGATAAACTATTGATATATACATCATCCGATTAATCACGTTGTACATGCTTCTGGACAGAGTGATACTGATTTGAAGCATGGATAGTGAGAATTGAGGCTTGCCATATGTGGCTAATGCTAGTGTCCTTTTCGGCTCGGCTTACCGAGCTGGTGCGAATAAATTGATATTCTGGAGAAAACCGTTTGTACTCTCATGCACTTTCATCAACCTTCCGCAAAGCAAAGAGTACTACGAGAAGCCAGCGGTAGACGTGGGGAAGTTTTCAACTGACAAGATTGGGGTGCATTTCTCGTCACATCTTCCCCATGGCTCGGGCCAGCATGATATACCGTTCAGGCCGAGCATGTACAGCCCAACGTCTGAGACTTTGTGGTCTATACGCACCCACAGTCCCCTCTGTCGCACTCAGGAGGCCACAAGTATGCTTCACTACAAGCTTCTAGTGGCCAAGGGGGCATACTATGTGTGGTCTACAGCCTGTGAAATGAAGTCCGTTTGGTTGCGGTCATGTCCTCGAATCCAGACCTTACAGAACATGACATCCGAATAAGAACTTCTACCATCGCTCGAAATCGGCTTGCAATTGATGCCCGAGATCTCTTTGCCTGGTTTCCACCACTATCATCATACTCTGCACTCCTTTCTTCTACACTTTGCAGATGCACCGAATAAAAAGGCTGAGTTGTTCTCTACACCTAAGTAGACTACAAAATTGCCATTTGTGAAACGCAAATATTTCATCTTGATTGATTGATTGATTGATTGATTTATACACCTACTCTAGTAAAACTACTTTACTAATGAGGGAGTTCCGCGAATACTTTCCTAGTAGGGCTGTTAGCAGCGCCTACTAGTCGCTGAAGAAACCTCGCCGTCAAAAACTCCAACTCATCGCTAACTTATTTCCCTCTTCTTACTAGTCAGTAGCCAATGGCTATAACTATTCCAAAACACTACTTGTCCCTTCCCTCCGTTTCCCTTCTGCTTTAGGTTCTCTAACTTTATTCACCAATCTCGTAGGCCCACAGGCCGAATATTTCATCTTACACGCAAATCATTGACCTCTAATCATTTTTGGGCTTGCATCTCCCACGCTTCGAATATATCCCACCTTACGAGCAATTTTTGGACATAAGGCCACAGACTCAAGAAAACCCAGCATCCTGTCCGCTCTGCGAAGAGAAAGTTGAGATCGGTTGATTGGTAGTCAGGTAGTGGCTGACCACTGGGGAATACTGGCTGCTGTATGGTTTTTGCTTTTTTGCGGTTTGCTTGGTCGGAGACGATTCTGAGCTTCCTTGAAGCATGCGCGAGAATGTGGGGTTGAGAAATCGAGGTTTTGGGATAAGAATGCCATCGTAAGGACATGCTTATTACTAGTTCAATAAGCGATGACGCGTTATTCTAGTCCGTGTATTTGAATTACGAGCTCCTCAGAATTTAGGACCGTGTCTCTGTTGCCCTCCTAGTTCGGTGGAGAGCCACTCGGAAGATGATTATTTCAATTTTCATGATCATGCGATTGGGACAGCTTTTTGATTTATTATCGGGCTTCCGGCCAAGGGTTTATCGCTATCTCTAATATGTTACGTCTTGTCCATGGTGCATGATAATTGCAATCACGACATGCTCGATTATTATGCGTATTCCTCGGAAACGTCATTTCACGTCGTTAATACCGGCGCCTGTTTGTTGGACTACCTTCCCCTCCACCTCCTCCCACCGCCTTTTCTCCAAAGCCATACCGCCTCTATCGCTGTAACCCAAACACTCCTGTTCCCGCCATCTTCTTTCGCCGCTGCCTCCGTCAGCCCCTCAATCACTTTCCCCTCATCCACCAACCGCCAAAGACCTTCAGACAAGACATCTTCGTCTAGCCCAAAGTAACCTCTCCCAAGTCTGTAGAGTATCCTTCCCAACGTCTGATACGCAACGCACCGCTGAGCAGGATATGTGCTACGTGCCAGATATGCTAGCTCTGGGATCGTGTAGCCAGCAGACGAGGGTGCTTGTGCGTGATGATGTAGACCTTTCGTAACGGGGATTTGTGACGAGAGACGGGGTGGTAGAAGATGTCCGCGGAAGTCAAAACGGAGTTCAGATGGGAGTAGAGCATCCTCGGAAGCGGCGTAGGCAGAGTCCTTTGCTGAATTGGGGTCGAGAGGAGCCATCCAGGCCATTGTGGAGGGATCGGCAGGCAACGAGGGGAAGTATGTTGAGTGGAGGGTAGATAGGAAGTTAAGGTCTGATGGGTCGAGATCTGGTGCTTTGGGTGGGTTGGGGAAGTGCATGCTTGGAGGCAGAGAAAGTGGCATCTGGGAGGCTGGTCGAAGGTCTGGCGGCGGGTGGGATGATGGAGCGTCTGGATCAACGTAGGGCATTGGCTTTTTATCGTCCGATAGTGCTGTGAGCCCTGGCTCCGGCTCAGCGAACGTAACTTTTTTGGTAGACAATTTCAGAAGTATAGAGCCCTCTGTAGAATCTGTATGACAGTTCGAACTCGAGTCTTCCTGGTCGTCGTCTATATTCGCTTTTTTCAATAACTTTTCGATAAGTGAGGGACTCAAGCCCGACATGAGCTCTCGCCTTGCCTCCTCAATCTCATCTTCCGACATCTGTGCTAACCGTTGCTTGTTCTCTTGGTCTATACCTGGATCTTTGCCTCCAATCATCGTTGCAATTCCACGTCCATTATTAGCTAGTATGTTTCCCAGAACATTGCCGTTTTGTTGCTGGTCTGGCTGGCTTCTGTCAGCGGTGCTGTTCCCCCTTCGCTCTTTGAATCTCGAAGGTCCAGTCCTGGTCTTGTGCGCGGGGAACCCAGTTTGCGAGCTCTTCAATCTAGGTGGTGAGGGAGGTTTTGGGTCTGAAGATGATATCCGTTCTTTGATGTCACCAACGAGAGCTAGATTCAGGGCCGCCGGCTGCGCTGACCTGTATTCCTCTCCATCCGAATCCAGGTCTATCTCATACCGTTCACCTTTCATCGCCATCTTTGAGACCTTGAACAGGTCGACGAAGGCCGAGAGAACCGAATGATTTGGACATGCAGGGTCTGGATGCGACTAGCCCTAGTATAGGCGCCAGTAGCGCGCTCGAGGCGCGCCTTTGCCAGGCTAATGAGACGGGAGGAAAACGCTTTGAATTTCAGAAGCGTCTAACCTAGACGGCTCAAGCAAACAGACTGCTTTACCACTGCCGCACTCTAAACTACAGATCTCAGAAAATCTTCGCAGCCATCAGCAAGTCTTCTAGCTCCGAACGAGACTTTCGACTGGCGATGATCCTCTCCCATCCACCATTGTCAATGCAGCGGTCATCATCAGGGCCCAAAATGCTCCAGTTCGGACTGGGTCCTGCTCTCAACCACTTGAAATCATCAACTTGATCCCACAAATTCGGGAAATCCGAATCTTCCCTGACCTAAGAAAAGCATTTAGTCGAGCTTCAAATCTCACATCTCAAGGCGAAGCACTTACCAAAACATCTGGCAGGGGCGCAAATACCACATGTTCACAATCTTCGACGATGGGCCTGCTAATACACCGCAGATATATGATGCAATTCTTACATTCGTGCATACGTACTTGCCGACTCCAGATAATAAGGGTGCTGTCTTGAACACCCGTGATGTGAGCTGCACCATTGACTTTACCGCATAACAAGAGACTTTCTGTCACAGAGCTGATGGCTAGAGTTGCGAGAGGTTGAGCGAGGGTTGCGGAAAACGAAAGGTCGACTACGCTGTGGTGGAGTTTGACCAGCGAGGCAGAAGAAGCTGTTTCTAAAGATAATGGATCCAAGACGTAATGAGCCGACGAGAGAGAGTTGACTGTGAGGGTGCTCGAGTTGTTAGAAAAAGAGGCGTTCGATGATTTGTTCCGAGAATGCGATTCGGCAACAGGAGCTGGCTCAGGCTCCCTGGGTAGCTGTAGAAGATCAGAGCCTAGGAGAATGCTTTTGTAAGCCTGAGCAGGACTAGTTTTTGCACCACGACTGGCAGAACTCGTAGGATCAGCCTTAGGCCCAGTTTTCTTGAAAGCGAATTTGCGCTTCGGTGCAGATGCAGAACGAACTTGTTGTAGCGTTTCTGTCAAGTCCTTGACTGCCTGGCAAGCTAGAAGCTCAATCAGCGTTGTTATGTATACAGACTTAATTTGGCGTACTGTAGCGTGCATGCGTTGGTCGTAAGCCGGAAGGTAGCTTGATGCATCCTTGACGTCGTTGGATAACATTGAAATGCTGGTTAAGCATTGGTCTACCAGGCTGGCACGAATAGGCTCTGAGAGCGTTGTGTCTTTGAGACGATTCATAAAGGTCTGGAGTGCTATAGTTGGAGATCAGCTAGGCTGTTGAAGGCATCGAGAGATACTAACAAGCTTGCTCCCGTCGGAAACTGTTGACGAATTCCTCTTTCAAAGCAATTTCTGACTCACGCAATTTGTTTCTGTTCGTCGACATGATCAATGGATCCAGGTTCGGTCCGTCGGTTACATTATTGATGTTGAAGAGTTTGGGTCGTGAAATTGCGAAGTGAGAATGGAGACGTGGGTGTCTACCATCATAAGTACGGATGCATCATACCCATAAGCTCGCACGACACATGTGAGAGGCTATCTTGTCTTTCAGGAACGAAAGTCAGAACCAATGTTCTCTGCTACAGGCCTCATTCAATCACTCTATTTTGTTTACGGTCGCTGGGAGAAGGCTGTCTCGGGGTCTAATATCGTCTGCGCGAGGAACCTTCTTGTTCAACTATGGTGAAGCCCTATCATCAAAGATACGGCGATTCTAAATATGTACAATGCCACAAACCCCTATGACCCAAGCAATGCATTCGTCAGGTCCGTGGTACATCGATGCCATAGCTCTCCTTAATCCTACTCGCTCTCCTCTCTCTGTAACCAGGACCGTAGATACCTGTGATGGAACATCAATACCGGATTTGAGGCGTTTCAACGGAGACCTACCTCTGCCTTCCCCCAGCTGCTCCAGCGTCTCCTGTATTGGCTTTCTCCGATTTTTTTTCAGATATTCTTTTCGCTCGTACTCGTCGACGCTCGGGTCCTTTTCATAGCCCGAGAATTTGCCTCCAGTATAGTCGAAAACTCCTTGTACTATCGCCAGGCCAGCGCCAAAACCCAAAACCGCTGGGAGAGTTCGAACTGTACGAAGGTCAGAGCTTGCGCACGAGAATAGCATTCATGTTCTGACATCTCGTTCCCAGGACTGCGCCTGACAGAAACCCTCCGATGGCCGGATTCCAGCTGTCATCTTTCTCTCGTAGGTTTGCGGCCGCAGCTTTCGAGAATCCGTAAATTCCACCAGCAGCAGCTATACCCTTCGTCAGCTCTTCGTGTAGACGTCCTCTTGACCTGTATCACGCACCGAACATGCTAATTGTGCCACCGGTCCGTGTGAAGACCCCCCAACCCGACACATTCTGCTTCGTGAGGGTGTTTTGAATTGCGGATACCGTGAGTCCAGCGGCCCCCAGGATTAAAGTTGATTCAATGGTTATACCCACTGCATCTTTAGGTTGGTATTGTGTTTCTTCCTCGGATGCCATGGCGCAGTCAAACAAGACGCCGTCCGGCTACTTAAGTTGGATCATTAGAACATGAGGTAAAGTACTTTACTGGGTCGTTGCGGCTTAGATGGGCAAAGCACGCTAGAGGGCGTAGCCGCCGCTTGGGCGCGCTAATGTAAAGCTCATATAGCCCCGTGTTGATATCCATAGCATACCGGTTCAAGTCTGTTCTTTCGCCGGAAATACTGTGCTATTGGTTCTAACTCCTGTCAGTATCCGGCCTTCTTATCGTACATTGTGCGAAGAGATGTAGACGCCTTCTCACAATTCCAGACCACCAGAGCTCAAACTACCCATCACCCTCTGCAGCTCGCCCAAGCTTGCTTTTGAGCCTCCCAAGTCTCATCATCGTTCTTACCTCCGCCCTTCCATTCTTGCAGCATAGCACTATCAGCACTATCAACCTGTCATATGAAGCTATCCTGAAGACAATGTTTTAGACACTCGGGCAGCCTGGGCCTGCACATGCATGGCGCTTCGATGGCTTTACAGCATCTACACGGCAACGTATAGCTGACTTCACCCATATTGTTACGATAGAAGGAAGATAGAAGCCTTCAAGGCTCAAGAAGCGTCGACTCTCCAAGAGAGAATATAATGTTGGGATATCAGGAGAGCTTGTATTGATCATGCGTATACATCTTAGAGGAGGTGAGAAATTTAGCTTTGTCATTTAAACAAAGTGCTCATAATGTCTCTACTAGGTAAGACAGCGCCTCGTCTCCTCCAAGATCTCAGCCTCTATGATCCACGGAAACAGCCTTCAGCGGGCTTCAACATTTTATCCCAGATTCCTTTCCATGATGAAGAGAAAGAGCCATTGCAACTGCCAAACGGTAAAGGTAGTTGCAAGCACCAATGGTCAATGAAGGGTAATCAATGCAGCTTGCCAGAGAACGGATACAAGGCAGATGTCGATTTGTTATGGAAGATTGCAGCCTATTGCGCAGCTTGTCGGTCTCACCTAGACCTGTCCCTAGAATTCGAAGATCGTCTTGACGACTGCATGCCTTGTCCAACTCAAGATCGACCGCTACACCATTTTGTCCATCTCCCCGACTTGTCCAAATCTCGGCACCCTGGTACCTCCCTTCCTAAACAAGATGATGATTTTGCCTGGATGGACACCCAAGTCTTCCAGTGCTCTCACTTTGAGTGTGCTTCAAAGCTAGTCATTCGCTTTAAACCACCAAGACTCATACCGGATTGGGTGAGTCAGCTGACCGATCAAGAAACTATTAAAAACCGTGCGGAAAAGGCCATCATCAGTGATCTTGCAAGGTTTGAGGGTCATAGCGTCCCACGACCCATGGAGGTCCTCATCAACACAGAGACATACATCAATAACGCTATGTATATGGAGAGAAGAAGGCAGATCAGAAGGGAAAACAAGAAATGGATGTTGAATCTAGGAGACTCGTGTGCCAGTATGCTTGAGTATATGGGGTTCACGAACGACGTAAGACGACGATGCCAATCGCCGTCCAAGCAAAGCTAACATCAAAGCTAGGAAGATGGTTGGATGCCACCACAGCCCGATGTTTCGTCCAAAGTGCCTTTCACCAACCCAGTCAATATTCGTTTAGACGATGTTGACAAGGAACTCCGGGTCCTTATGTCAAAAAGACCAGATGATGAGAAGCGCGCTGTGAAACTTCAATTTATAACCGACTCGGCGACGAAAGATCTCAAGGGCCTATTAGGATGTCTAGACTGTGAGTCGTATCAAGCTGCGAACGGCCCTTTCAGTGGCTAGTACTGATGCCGTGAAGACCAGCAAAGTTTGCGTTCTCGAACTATCGACCTGACCAAGGAGGAGCACCCGTAAGTACTCCGTCGAACGTACTGTCTTAGTCCGCCTAGGAACTAAGACAGCAATTGTACAGATTCTATGCGGGCCTGGGTGCTGTTGAGGACTTCCATGACGATCTCATCAGCTTTGCTTATGACTGTCAGAGGAAGTGTGACCCCGAGAATGTTCCTTACTACTTGGAATGTCTCCAAGGAATTGCAGAAGGCCGCACTAGCGAAAGCCTTCAGACAAAGGTAGCAATAGAAGCTTCCAGCGGCATAATCAGCTTTCAAGACGTCAGAGCAGCATACAAAGAACTTGGACTCGACTCTGGGGTGGAGTACGAAGACGAGACTATCCTCGGAACTTTTCTCTCTCGTATAGGTGACGCTCCTAAGCAAGAGTCTCAGTTGCGAAGAGCCCTGAAAGTTGTTGGTCAGAGCCGATCGAGTCAGCAAATTGAAGTGATTGCCTCCCAAAGTAATGTGACAAACAAATCCGCTCTAGAACTTTCCACTAAATGCTGGCAGCTGTGACAAATTATCAGCAAGCGCTGGCTTTTTTCGACATAGAAAGCCATACAAGCGATGAGTTTATTCCATCGATATATAGTTTGAAGGTATGTTGATCAGTCCTTGATTTCAATTTTGGATTGCTCGACCGCGGAATGCGTTTACTTGGGATAGAAGATAAGGCTCCGCCACTGCTAACCATCTTACGATTATCTAGATCAGTGAAACGCCCTCCGATAAGCCTACAGCACGCCATGCCATCTCTTTAATAGCTACGCATCGCAACAGCAATGCTTTGAGACAATTTCTCGAGACCGGGACCATCGGTAAAGTCAAGATGGATGACACACTAGGTTACGCGTTGTTGAGCATCGAACGGCCGGAGGACATGGACGACGCTACTGTTCTTGCTGTGTATCAAGCTCGTATTGACGAAGCATCGAATGCACACCGGCTAGAGGAGCTCCAAGAAGGACTTAGAGCCATTGCGACATCGAGGAGTTCATCGCTTCTGAAGGACTATTTGAGTGGCGGTATTGAGACGTTCGAGCTGGCACGTCCAGAATGGCCCGTGGGACTGGAAAACATCGGCAACACCTGCTACTTGAACAGTTTGTTGCAGTGCTATTTTACCATCAAGCCTTTGAGAGATCTTGTCTTGGATATTGACAACTTTTTGAGGGACTTGAACGAGGAAAATCTGCGCTCCAAGCGAGTGGGATCCAGATTTCGTAGCGAAGAGGAAGTTGATCGCTCGCAACAATGTAGGTCACTCGATCTGAATGCGTGTCCTCTACTGATTTTGACAGTCGGCCGTGAACTGCGCAAGCTCTTCATTAACATGATCCAATCTCCCAGAAATCCCGTCAGACCTGAAGCAAAGCTTGTTTATCTCACTTTGGTCAGCTCCAAGCAAGAAGAAAAGATGCATAAGAACTCATTGTCCAAACCTACCGAGACTATTCAAATTCCTTCCGATTCCCTACCTCATGTCGAACGTGTTGACCAGAAAGACACTGAGATGTTAGACGATGTTGAGATAGACCCTAAGACGTCCAAGGCAATCACTGGCGGGCCCCACAGAGATGACGATAGTGCCAGCCCACCAACAGTAGTAGGCGACGACGTCCTCATGGACTCTGACAACTACCAGCAAGGGTCTCAAGCTAGGGGTCTTGAGGACAAGGAAAACTTGCCTCCCATCAGAATTTCATCTGAGGAATCCTTACCGGGCGTGGACCCATTTCAATCCCATGAGAGTGAACAGTTCGGCCGTGAAGACTCTGTGCAAGAGAACCAGAATAGATCCATGGACTCACATGTCGACACTGGAGTAGCCTCTGGACAAGACCACTCTATTGTCAACGAGACGTCAGCTAATGCACCCCATCCAGAGCGACCACCGCCAGTTCCACCTAGACCACAGACAAAGGAGGCGGATCTATTACGACAAGCTGAGGAGACCACGAGGCGTCAACAAGACGTCACGGAGGCGATGGGAAATGTCCTTGACCAATTACAGTGCGCCATCAAGGCGGAGGCCATCGACGAGGACACGAACGAGCAAATTGATAGGATCAAAGGCCTATTTTATGGCAAACAGAAGATTTATCTCACGGACGCAGACGGCGATATCAGAATTCAGGAGTCCTACATGTCTGACATAAAAGTGTATGCAAAGCAGGGTTCACTCTATTCTGCATTGGACCACGCTATCTACCACCCCGAAGTCATCGATGTAGGCGAAGGCGTTGGGAGCTCATACACCACTATCAGTCAACTGCCGCCTGTGTTGCAGATATTTGTGCAGAGGACAGCTTATTCTATGGCAAAGGGGCAATACAAAGTGAAAGATCACCTTCAACTGGAAGAGACATTATACATGGATAGATACATGGACTCTAGCGAGAAGACAGATCTGCATGGGCGGCATCGAAAGGTCTGGGCTTGGGAAAAAGATCTAGATAAACTCGAGAAGCGCAGGCTAAAAATTATCACACCGAACGACCAGGGTATGAGCGAGCCGGAGATGTTTAGAACCTTACTCAACTATTTGCAGACTCTGGCTGAATTGGATGAGCCTATCACGACCACAGCCTCCACATGGGAAACCATCCGAAAGAGGCTGAAGGAAATCGACGAGGAGCTCGAGATGCTTGAATCTCGAACTGAAAACCTCAAAGGAGCCATTTCCAGTGAATTTAGCGACCTTCAGGACGTCGCATATCGACTGCAATCGGCCTTCATCCACCATGGTGGGGCGGATTCAGGACATTATTTCATCTACATATACGACTTTGCGGAAAAGCTGTGGCGGAAGTACAATGATGGATATGTCACCGAAGTCAAGGCCGAGGAAGTGTTCGCTCAAGATAACTCACTGAACCCAGCTACACCATATTTCCTGATCTATGTCAAGGACGACAAGAAAGATGAGCTCGTCAACTGTGTTAGCCGGAACCCAATCCAGGATAAGCCAAAGGAGGATCCAGATACCGGAATGGAGGACAATGTTGATGCTGCAGCGTCCAATCGAGCATACGGCGACAACGACGCCAATCAGAACGGCGCTATTGGTGGGTGGTATAGTAAGGAAACCCTCCAACCAAGCGAGCCATGGTAAAGGCTTTCTCGTCTTCAGTTTCTCTTTCTGGATTTCGCTCCTCCAAAGATGTCATGTCATGACGGAGCCATCATAGATCCAAGCATTCTACTTCACCATGCTTACGATCTCGCCAACTTTACCGTCTCCAAACCTCTACCTGGCTTCTTTTTACCCTTAGGGAGATGGCTATTCTCACGTTTCTAGCCTGTCTCCTAGTTCCCTCGCAATTACGTTACATCTTTCCAATCCCCGGTGCTGGAAGCCTTTCGACTAATCTGGCCTAGAACCTCGCCAACATCACTGTGATCAATTCACTATTTTGATGGCTATTCAGGCCCAGACTGGCTTGACTGTACGGGGAACTCTAAACGCGATCAAAATCACGTCGCAAGTCTCTCTACCTACGAGACCCGACTCACTATGAATGTGTGCCAAGCCTCGTGGTTGGCAAGGTCCCTCCTTCCTCTTCTTGTATCCACACACAGGATCGCCGCTTTCTTTAGGAGTGGTAGCACTACATGTGGAAGCGTTGTGCACATGTAACCACAGCATGCATAGCAAAGGAGCATCGGAAGATACCACTGTATTTAGCGGGAGCATGGACGGCAGCATGTCTATACTTCAGAAATAGCGTGCGTTGAAATCTTTACACACACTGAAAGGGCACCAGGTTCGCGCACATCACCATGATTCGCATCGTAGCTTGATCTCGAACATGAAACCATGTAGCGATCGCTTTATCCATGCTGCCTATATACAATCTCCCATGCTGCTGAACGCCATAGGTGCCATCTGGTCTTTTACCGGTATGGAGCATCCGCTCTTGCAGCCGCAGCCAACTCAGGCTCCCATTTATCCCCGTTCGCCAGCAACTTTTCCTTGTTGTAAAGCAGCTCCTCCCTAGTCTCCGTAGCATATTCCGCATTCGGCGCTGCAATTTTCAGAATTAGCTCCTCCTACCTCGACTTTTAGATCACACAGGAGTACTCACACTCAACAATGGCATCCACAGGACAACTCTCCTGACAAAACCCACAATAAATACACTTCGTCATATCGATATCATATCTCGTCGTCCTCCTACTCCCATCCTCCCTCTCCTCCGCCTCAATCGTAATCGCACTCGCCGGGCAAATCGCCTCACAAAGCTTGCAAGCAATACACCTCTCCTCCCCCGTCGGATACCTCCTCAACGCATGCTCGCCCCTAAAGCGAGGCGATATCGGGCCTTTTTCGAAGGGGTAGTAGATCGTGTAGGGTGGGCGGAAGAATTGCTCGAGCACGACGTACATCCCGCGCATCATTTCTGTGAGGAGGAAGTATTTGCCGGCTTTGTCGAGGGAGGTATCTTTGCCTTCGTCCCAGCGTTCTGTGCGTGGGAGGCGGAAGCCTTGCGGCGGTGGGCCTGCGGGCGTTGCAGAGAGGCGAGTAGAGGAGGTAAAAGTGGCGGCGGGAGACCTTGTACGGGCGGCGAGGAGGGCGGCGGCGACAGGCGTGGAGGTTATTCGTGTAGATCGTGCGAGCGTTGTGAGGGAGCGCGTTGAGGCCATGGCGGTTGTTAGAATTGTCGACCTTTGTGGCGACTAAGGGTTGCAGAGGTCGAAGATGAAAATACGGATTCTGATTAGTCAAACCGAGAAGATGGCGCTAGGAGCCGCTAGTGTCTTTTGATGCGAAAGTTGTCGGAGCTAGCCATCGTCAACCAAGAGCACTATTCTCTTCAGCGAACACTTACGCCGCTACAAGAAACTCTTCAACATGTATCGTAACGCTCTTCTTCGGTCTGCGCGTTGCGCTGCCAGGTCTGTCGTCACGACAACGCCCCCCATGATACGAACAATTGCTCCCTGCCTATCAGTCTCATCTACACGCTACATTCCCGCCCCAAAGTTCACTGGTATAAGACGCTACTCAGCGCCATCAGGGTTATCGAAACCAGAGGTTGAGGGCAGGATAATGGATCTCTTGAAGAACTTCGATAAAGTATGGCTTGGCCTAAGAGATTGGTAACATTGAATACTTGGCTAATGGGCTTCAATTACAGGTTAAAGATTCAGAAAAGCTCTCAAACACGTCACACTTCTCGAACGACCTTGGTTTGGATAGCTTGGATACTGTGGAGGTGGTTATGGCGATTGAGGAGGAGTTCAGCATTGAAATCCCGGACAAGGAGGCGGACTCTATCCTCAGCATTGACAAGGCAGTCAGCTACATACTGGGCCAGCCAGATGGTAAGCTCCTTAAGGGTTTGCTCGGGTCTATGGCTGCTAATGTATCGTTTACAGCTCATTGAACGAGAAAGAGAGCTGGGGGGTTGTGGTAGAAGGTTCGCGTTGGGATGAGATGAGGGCATTGTACTCTATTGGGGCACATTGCCACAAATCAATTACCTATGAATCTACATACTTGATCAATTGCCTGCTATGTCTCTGTCTGATCAAACCGATGCTCCATATTGGTACTAAGTACCGATTACACCGGCTGTTTCGTTGGTGCTAGCCTGGTTTTTATAGTATTTTATTAGCTCTTTAAAACTGTACTACATCTGTTTCAGACGAGACATTCCCACAGACGTTGTTGCCCACCAAGCTATAGCTTGCTTCTTCATGCGGTTCTCGTAGAAAGCTGTGAGCGCGGCGTTGCGACAAATCCTAAATCCCAAACGAGCGCAAAACGGCCTTGGCGGCGTAGCTTTCACTAACGTCTCCAGATTTATCCTTAGTGTTGCAACAATTCAATTGGCAACCAACATACTCATTTGATGACTACCCAGCGCAGTAGGACTCTAATCTAACCACAATTCTCCAACCATATTCAGGGACACTACCCGTGAACGAATGCTCTCAGCTCCTGTCCTTCCCGTTCCTGACACCTACCCTCAATAGCGTCAGCAATAGTGGCATAGGCACACTTCTCAAACTACATGGCCTCAGCCGGTGGCCTGACCCGCCGCCGGGGAGCTGGTGGGGGAGCTTCAACATCTACAGGCGAGGAGGGTGACGATCCCAGCAGGGTCAGCTCGCCAGCGCCCAAGAGCAATGACCGCGCACCCGAAACTTCGTACACTGGGGGGGAGAATGGGCACAAGATCGCATTTGACCCCAGGGATATAAGTGAGAGTGAGGAGAGGAATAAGCAGCCAAAGTTGACGCTTATGGAGGAGGTGTTGCTGCTGGGATTGAAAGATAAGCAGGTATGTCGAGCTTTGAGAGAGGTAGCTACAAAATGCTGATGATTGGATGGCTACTAGGGCTACCTTTCGTTCTGGAACGATAATATCTCCTACGCTCTACGAGGCTGCATAGTCATCGAGCTAGCTTTCAGAGGTCGCGTGAGCATGCAAAAGGATTCCTCGAGGCGACGGTTTCCCCTTGCAGACAGGGTTATCGAGGTCATTGATGATACTCTGACTGGAGAAGTACTTCTGGATGAGGCATTGAAGATGATGAAGTCGAGCGAGAAGATGAGCGTCAGCTCGTGGATAGACCTCATGAGTGGTACGAATGACCCGCGCCCGATTTACTCAAGAATTATCGTGCTAATCTTGATTGCCATTAGGCGAGACATGGAATCTCATGAAAATTGGCTACCAAATCAAGCAAGTCCGAGAACGCCTCGCTAAGGGTCTAGTTGACAAAGGCATCCTCCGCACCGAAAAGCGTAACTTTCTCCTCTTCGACATGGCTACCCACCCAGTCGCTGATGGCGGCGCGAAAGACGAGATCAGAAGACGAGTACGCAATGTTCTGACTAACAGAACAGTCGTCCTACCACCAAGTCAGTTCCTCCCAGAAGAGATGGATTTCAGGTATATCCGAACGATATCTATGGTCTGTGCTGCGTACGCAGCCAACGTGCTTGAGAACGCTTTAGCTACACTGGGTCATGAGGCAAGGGAGAGGGCGTTTGCACAGGTTGACGAACTGTTGGCGGAATACTCACAGTGGCCATTTGGCAAGCGGGCTGGTGGGTCGCAGGGGATAGGGGCAAATTTGGGACAGGTTATTACGGACGAGGTTAACAAGTCGAAGGACAAGGAATTGCAATTAGAGGTATCTGTTCTTGAATATATATTCGCTGAGATTTGTGCTAATCTATGTGCGCTGATAGGTTGTTGCTGCTTGCTTGAGCGTGTTCACCCGGCTGGATTCTTTGCTATGAGATTGCTACAAAACGAGGGAGGAGAATTCATGCTTACCTCTACTGTCGATGGGATGGGGAAGCCATGCGTATGTAAGATCGATGGTCATAACAAATATTCAAGATACGAGAGCTTCAGAGATACCTATTTTTACAACGGTCCAGACCATGTCATTTCCTGCATCCCCTTCGAGACAGTCTCCATACCACAGTCGTAGCGGAGACGGACGCTTTCCTTCGCATCAGGTTGCACTGTCGTTGCGCCTTTTCCATGCTTCGTATTCTTCTGGCCACCCCAAAGCCCACACCCGATACTCATCGAGAATCCGGAAATATTCCCTGCACCTTGGATCACGACGAAGACGACGAGCTTACTCTACAACAGCTGATCATTCTCGAGGAACGCCGTCCTTTCTCCCGTCATCCGTGAATCCGGATCTATTCGCTGGTTTAGGTATTCCTCGAGCACCTTGCCTGGGTCATTCCACGTGCTCTTAGCCTTCCCCTTTGCCCAATCTATCCTCCGAATCAGCCCACTGAGCCGAATCGGAAACTTATTGACAGAGGTTTCGAAACAAGTTCAGGAGTAACTTGCCCCTTCACCTGTCATCTCTCTGCTCCGAGTAAGCCACGTTCGGTACTCAGCTATCATTCAATACTTGGAATCGTTCACAAATGCAGGTACCCATTCATTTCCATCGTCATCTACATGCTTCGAAATACGCATGAAAAAACCGTGTTGAGCGCTCATCAAAGAATCTAGAACACTCCCTCTACACCCGATCACAACGGCGATGAACAGGGGTTTCAAGATCATTTTTAGATCCCTGCTTTGTTTACCATTCTCCGATCGAACCCACACACAGCACATTGAACATCGAGCATGTCCGAATACGACGAGGGCAAGGATGGATACCCCCTTGCTGCGTGCAGCGCATCGTGCGGCGAAACACGCACCATCGACGCCATGCAGGGCCCCGGAAGGGATCGGAAAGGGTGCAGATGTCCATCTTGCATATCGTGACTCGCGAATCTACGCCATGCGCACGCGCATGGCCACGTTGTTGGTTGAAAATGGAGGATGTGGGAGTCGGTGTTCTGGCAGGAATATATTAGAATTGTAGGAAGATGTTGGTGATTTTTATTGCTAGTCTTTTAAAGGTATTTGGTACGGCTAGGAGAGATTTGGTAAGGGTACCTCGAAGTAGTGAGACATGATTATTTCCGATTATGCACGACATCGATTGCCTAAGTGGAAGGAGGGATCTGGGATACAGTGTTGGTGACGACTTGCCCACAAAAGGAAGTCGGCAGGGTGCACTGTGTAGGGTGATCGTTTGCTGTTGTTTCTTGACCTATCACTGCGAGCGACAGCCAATACTGCTCTCCAGGGGATTGAAAACACATTCTTCGGAAACTCGCCACACAACACTCCAACCGACCGACCGCACAGAAATGGGTCAACCGACGTGTCAAGCATTACCAACATCACCGCCACGGAGAACAAGTGAACGAGTCCCTGCGTTCTTGCAAATCTTTATCAACAGATCAGAACAGGAGGTTTCTCCTCTCGCAAACAGCGCATGCGCACCATTAGAAGTCTCACATTCGATCAAGGTGCCCAAAAAGCCCAGACCGAGGCCCTTTCTGCCAGATCTACGGCACTCGAAACTCAATCTGGCGCTTCTGCAAGGACCGAGCTCCACGCACAGTAATTGGATCGAAGCTCTGAAGTAGCTTTGAGATAGCCAAGGCCGATTGGCACTATGAGATTTTGTTGAGACAATGCAATCGGCCATGGCGAGCGCGTGCGACTTCAAGTGCGAGAGGAGCTTGCTCCGCAGCAGCATGCACACACGTATTTGGTTTTTGATTATTCTTGTAGCTGACTTTGACAAACATGATCATTTGCCTAGCACCATGTGAGCTTCTTCAATCTTGATGAAGCATTTTGCCCTGGCTCTGCTATCACTTTGAGAGTTACAGGAAGCCGGTTTTTTGTTTTGGGACAGTGACAAGTTCTGAGGAATGATGCAACTAGAGGCGGTGTTCGGACTCTTTATATTCATACAATTATGCTTCAGGCTCGCTGGTGGCCCAGGCGCTATTCAGGGTGGTCTTATGGAACGTGTTGAGAAGTTGAGTGCTGTTGCGGAGCAGTGCCCGACGGACGGTTTCCTTAGTCCGATGCAGGCTGTTAGCTTCTTTTTGGTTGTCGCACAAAGTAGCAGAACCTGTCCATGTCTCCATTTCCCCTACCTTTACAAGTAGTTTGAGCGTGACGTCCGAGGCGTGTTTACACTTCTTTACTACTGCTAAAGAAGAGCGATAGTGAGAGAGTAGCAGTCAGATTTGACAAATATTCCGTGACGGCAATCTGGGTATGATGCAAACGGCGCTGCAAGCCCTGCAAGCCCTGCAAGCGACAGCTGGGTCCGATTCAAAAAGTGGAGCTCAACAGCGATCGATCTGCTAAATTTTCGCTAATCTCTGAAGATGGAAGTTCATTGCTAGTGTGGCTTATGTAATGTCCGATCTGCCAATGAATGCGCACAATCAAGATCTCGGGCCTCGAAGTCCGATTGGGCTATGTGGGGCTCCCCTGCGAAACCCTGTCAATCCCTGCGAATTTCCCCCCCTTCCGATTGCCTTCTCCACCAACTTTTGACCTTTTGCGCATACTTGTCCAATTGAAGTAACCGTTGGAACGAGTACGAATCGCGAGGTTAGGTTCATCGATTAATTAGCCCAGCCGTACCGTGATGGGACTTGCTACCTGCTACCTCTACCTCTACCCGAGCAGCTCCTTCTTATCATTCGGCAAAAGATTGGAATATATACCTTCCACCTCCCACCTCCCACATCCTCAACCCTGGTTACCCTTTCTACCATCCTTCTTCTCTTCTACAACCATCCATCCGCTCTTCTTCTTCATCCCAATCCAATGGAACCTTCCAATTATTTGATTGTCTGTGCCTGATCGGTCTGTCAAGTTGCAACTACCCGACGATCGCGTTCACGTATTCGCTTTCGGCAGTTGACGTGCGCCTCCCGAGGACCCCAGATCGATTTGCAACCTTTTGGGCTCCGGCAATCGAACGGCTTCAATATCGCTGAACATCCCCAAAACCACCAAATAATACCACAATTCTCCCCAACGGTGTTTCATTCTTCTGTTTTTCAATCTTCTGTGTCCCCTCTTCATCCCCTCTTCATACTCTCACCAATTGCTGCAATAATTCCTTCGCGTTTTATCCTTTCAAATTGTCGCCAAAGCTTCTCCGCAGGCATACACCGTTTGTCCTCCGAACGAAGCGTTAGAACCACAACGCCTGTTGCCTCTCTAAACTGGTCGCCCGCAACCATCTGATCCCGGATTTTCCATCTCTTGCTTGTGACACTCGGACCAAGCTTGGAGTGGATTTTCAAAACGCGCCGTCTGAATCAGGCCTTTTTCCATCTGGTGCCAAAGGTCACCATTTCACATGAACAATGCCTCCACAACGTACCATCCCGCCTAACAAGGCGCTGAAGACGGAGCGGACACATGAAGAGAACCAAGAGCGGTATGACATGTCTGCATCCTTCCTTTGACCTCATTCTCATTGAAACCTAGTGCCTATATCGCAGCCTCGCGAAGAAGTGACCGGAGTCTGGAGGCCAGAGTCGAGTCAGCACGTCGAGCGTCCGAAATACACAAACGACGCACCGGTCGTTCACTACGAGTCACCGAGCAAGATGTGGTCAACGAAGAGATGTACGAGGAAGAAGACGATGACCTGCCTATGCAATATAGACGTCTCACAGCCCATCTCCAGACCGGTTCCGCCGATTTCAACAGACGATTGTCTGCATATCTCACGAACCACGTAGCTATGAGGACTGCTCTCGACCAAGCCATCACTAATTCCTATGCTCAGCAATACCCGAATGCTCCGCAATTCGCGCACAACCAGAGCATGTACCCATCACCATTCATGGCTCAGAGCATGCCCCAGCAGGCATCACCGCAGTCTTATGGCCAGCCATACCCCACACCAGGTACACCAGGATACCGTTCTGGTCACCAAGCACGCCCGGCCTCGATCAGCCACGTCCCAACCAGCTATTCACCAACAAGCATGCCACCAGCTCCGAGTCCAGTCCAATCTGTCCCACAGTTGGAGCGACGACGGACATCGGCGTCTTCAAAATCATCGTCGCGCTCCCCGCATGAGCAACCAGCGACACCGTCATCGCTGCAATCGAGACCGTCGCTTCCCCAGACATCGTCTAGCTACAACGTCAAGCAAGAGAGCCAGCCCTCGCAGCAGATGAGAGAGACACCACCGCAGCAGCCACAGCACCCGTTCATGAACGCTTACTCCAGCATGAGTCCATTCTCTACTGCGCTTCCGATGGAGTCTCAAATGCTTCTCGGCTCAGCACTTGATCCGAATGACCCATTGACGTCCATGTTCATGTCTGGCAGCGAAGGCGTGCCACAGCCGTACAATTACAACAGCACTCCTTCGCCTATGCAAAAGCCTCGCAGCTTCGACCAACCTTACAACGGCATGAGTGCCACACTCGCGCCTAGCGCTCTGGACATGTCACCTCGCCACCAAACCTACCCTCAACCAGCAATACCATCGACATCGATGGCACCATCATCATCGCCAGGCTTCCTTGGCTTCGATGGTGCGACGCCTGACTTCTCCAAGGGCCAGATGTACACAGGCTGCAATAACTCTACGGGTAGCGGTACTGTTACGCCTGGAGGCATTGATGGCGGCTGGGATGCTTTCATCAATGATAACAACTGGGCTGAGAATGTTACTTGAAACCATTCCAGTCGTCTACGAAGAAAGCTTTTAATTCGTCCCGATACATGATACCCACATCGTCTCTGCTGCAAGCACATACACCGAACACTCACGCGAAGCATTGTTGCTCGAGTCTTCATCCCGCCACTTGCTGAGAAGCACGACTGCTAGCTACAGCGATGGTCGTCGCGGCAAATCCGAGCTCGCAATGGTATTTCGAGCCAAAGCGCCCGGGCCATGTCTTTTTTTTTTACCCTGTTCAAATTATTATTATACGCATTATCCAAATCTCCACTTTTCCATCCACCACCAAAATCTCAAATACCAATTCCCATAATTTGCCAGCCACAGACATTCTGGCTCTCAAAACCTAATTTCTGTTGGGTCTGGATCTCGCTGCACGTTTCGGCAAACTCCATGACAGAAGAGCATTGCGACTCGCGCATCCCGCATACCAAACTGCATTATAGATTTCGGCCTGTTTTCTCATTGGTCGGATTGGGGCATGGCGCAGGATCGGTGAACGTGCTGGTGCCAGCTGGCAGCTCGAGACTATCAGGAGGTCCCATCAGGAGGTATCGTCAGGTACATGGACTGAGCTTGTTGAGGAAATGTAAGCACTTGTAAGATGACAATGGGAATCACCAAGCGAAGCTTATCTACCATGCACAATCGTTCGTGTGATGCTGTTCCTGTGAAATGACCGTGCGCAAGTGCCATCGGAAAATTTTCTTGAATAACGCCATATTTCTCGAATAAAGCCTCATTGATCCACACAGCCTAGCCTGACCAATTCCTATAAGCCTTCCGATCTCTCTCCGATGCGAATCCCCAATCACATGATCCTGCGCAATGACTGCCCGGCCATCCAGTCTCTCCAATAACGCCCTTTCTGCAACATTGACAGCGCCTCAAAGGCAAAAATTCCATTGGAAAAAAAAAAGAAAACGCCTCCTGGTTGGAAGTAGCGTAGCCTCGCCGCCGATGTCATTTGAACCCGGCGACTAGCCTTGTTCAATTTTCTCGATCTCGTCCTTTCTCCGATCTCGATGGAGGTAAGTCCGAATGCGTGATGGGTGGGTTGGTGATACTGTGATTGATAGTGACGGGGGATCTAAACGGTCCACTCGCTGCTGAGGTGGATATATATTGAGATGTGTGAATTGTGGGATTGTGGGATGTGGATGATACGACGTTCTTCCGCTGATTGAATATACCTTTTGCCCAAGTTTGCTTTGATGAGTTTTCTCGGGTCTGGTTCTTAGTTTTTGGTAGGACGTAGTTTAGTGTCTGTGTGTGTGTGTGTGGCTTGAAGCCCCACAATTTTATCACCAGATTGGGAAGAATGTGTGATCGCTCTACCTAAATCGTCGGCTCTGGTTCCGGAGGACCATCCGTCGTACCTTTCTCCCTGGAAGAGCGGCTTCCCTATTCCTGAAGCTTGCACTGTCCATAACCAGATTTGGCCATCTCGATGTAACGGACACATCTCGGAGGCTTGGTCACGGAGGTTGTTCCGTACCATATCGCTCCCACTTGCAAGCTAGAGTCGATGGTTTGGATGATCGTTTCGGCACTTGCTCCTATTCCTATGACTCGCTACTTTAGTGATAAGTGGATCCGGAGACACCGCCATCGTATCTGTTTCCTGCTTTTCGCGATGAATGTGAGAGTCTGATCTCAATTGTAATCCCGCAGGTCGCAGGCTCTTCCGTCCTACCTCCCCACTGATCTTGAGGTCCGGGCTTGGGTGTTCCTGAGCCCTAGTGTAGCCTGATACTATCTCGGTACTGTACTACTCTCGCTGCCCGTGACGCTGATGGTATGTGTGTGGGATACAGCAGTGGACTGGAGGCCCCTCTGCTCTACATATTTTTCTGTCGCTGTTGAGCTTGGACCCTGATGATCTCACGGCACGGGCCACGCTCGGGGATCTCGAGTATATACTTTTGAAGCTTGCTTTCATTCAGTTATGCAATTTGTATGGTGCGGCTGGGATGGCCGGTCATTAAGATCTCTGTTGCTGTGATGCTGGAGAAGGCTCCATAGCGCTGCTGCATTTAGAAATGTCAAAGAATGCAAATACTTCGCATACGATGTTGGCCAGGTGTTAAGGGTGTTTTTTTCGCTGAGAGCCTAGACACATTTAATTGGTCTTTCTGTCCGTCGAGATCTCTTTCTGAACCTTTACCATGTATTGCCGGACGAGTACAACGCCTTTGGCTCATGAAATCGAATATGAATCGTCGATACTGTTCACAGTAGTGCAGGTCTGAGGTGAAGGAGTTGGAGAAGGTTTCCTGGCGTTGTCGCAGTCAAAAACTTCACAGAGTGCAAATAATTCACAGATGACGACGGCCAGACATTGGGGAAGAGTCTTCTTTCGCTTGGTTGCCGAAGACATGAAGTGTTTTGTCCGTCTCTCGAGACCTCCTGCATATCCACGATATTTGACACGCCTGATGAATGCCAGACTCCTCTTGCTTATGGATTCGAACATGATTCTTCGATGCTGTGTACAAGCCTTCCCTTCATACGGCTGATCTCAAACAATTCTGCGCATCTTTCATCTTCTCCTTGGCCCTTGGCTGCCACCAGCTGCAACTGAGGGAGCCTTAGCTCTGAAGCTACCTTCGAAGCCTGGTCTGGCCTTTGGATTGCCTTTCTTCGCTCCCTTACCTTTCTTTCCCTTACCACCCTTCTCCTCCTTCCGCTTCTGCAGATTGGCCTCCCGCTTCATCTGCCTCATATCCTGCCCTTTCTTGACGCCTTCAATTCGCTCAGTCCACTCTTTCTCGCTCTTCTTCTTCTGTTTCTCTTTCCTCTTCAGCGTCTTCTTGAGGAGGGAGGTATCATCGCGGATACGCTCGCCATGAGCACGTTTCCGTGCGTTAAGCCAGGTGTCTTTCTCTGCAATATCAGTGCGCTTGCTTTCATCAAGGCTGTTGAGTCGGGATTGTTTGTTCTGCGCGGCGAGGAGGGCAGTGCGTGGGTCTGATGGACCTTTGGGTTTGGTTTTGGAGTCGAGTATGGCGCTAAGGTTCGTGGATGCGTGCTGCCCGTCTGCGAAGTTTACGCGGCCAAAGGAGAAGTTATTTTCGGAGGAGGGCGTGAGTGGGGAGCCAGGCGAGAGGAGGGGAGAGCCTGACAGGAGTGGGGAGCCTCGTGCGAGAGTCTCGTTGCGCTTTTGTCGCTCTTCTTCTTTGGCTTTTTGGCGGAGCTCCTTTTTATGGGCGCGGCGTTGTTCTTCCTTTTGTCGCCGAGATTCCATTAGTTCTTGCCTGTTGCGAGCAGGGGCGCCGTCTATACCATCGGCGTTGCGGGAGCGGCGAAGGGCGGCGAGGCGGTCTGCAAGGCGGTTCTTCAGTTCTTCAGGGGTGGGTTTAGGTGGTTGAGAAGCATCTGTAGGTGTTGAGGATTCTTTGGGTCGCAAGTCTTCTGTTGTAGGAGGAGCGATGGAGGATATCGAGGATGATCCAGATTGACTTTCGGAGGCGTCCAAAGCAGGAGAGCGAGTTGTTGATGGCGTAGCTGTAGACGATGGGTGATCCTGGGTTTCATTCATGGTATCCTCCATGTCGATGTCATCAATCTCCACTTCCACTGCATCTTCCTCTTCGCTGGTGGCATCCGGAACGCCTGCTGCAGCTTTCGAGTCCTCCTCTAGTGCGGTTTGTTGTGCCTTTCTTTCTTTCTTTGCCTTGGCTTTAGCAGCTTTGGCTTCCTCCTTTCCCTTTCTCTGCTCTCTCTTTTCCTTCTTCTTTTCCGCCTTTGCCCTTTTCATCGCCTCTGGATCTGGTTCGGGGTTGTTGACAGTGGCTTTCTGTGTCCCCTTCGAGATGTCATTGACGGCAGCGCCCTTCTGTTCTCTATTTTGCTTCGTTGACTGCCTTCCTTTCTTCGCAGAACTCGGTATAGGTGCTTCAGGCTCCACACCCTCTACCTCTGAGACGTCATCTTCCTCCTCTCGCTTTCTTTTCCGAGCATTTGCCGCTTGCTCGTCCAGGACGTCCTTCGCACTTTTGGCATTGTCGGGATCGAGCTTTGCCCGCTTAGCAGCTTTCTTCTCTTCCTTGGTCTGCTTCTTTCTTTGCCATTGATCCTGAGCAGGCGAAACAGGATTAGCCAAGGGATTTCTGGCAAGGCGTGGGCTGGAAGCGAGAACATACACTTGTGTCCTCGCCATAGTAGATCTTCGCAGGTATCAACGAGAGGAGACCATCGAAAGCTTTAGCATGGCTTTTGAGACGGTCCTGTCGATATTCATCAGCATTGACATAGACATTATTTGTAGTGGGGTAAGTATTTACGAACCTCCAAACTGTCCGACCGAGTTTCCTGCGCCATGCCTTTCGACAAGCTCGAAGATACGTTTAACAAGATATCTTGAGTACAGGGCAACACGTTGTCGTTTTTTGAATGAATAAGGTAAAGACTAAAGCGAAATACTAGAGAGAGATGCTGGCGGTGAGGATCGAGAATGCAGACTTGTGGGCGGCGAAGTGCCAAGATTTCACGTAGATCTTTCTAACCACTTTCTCTCTAGTCCTTCAAAGTGACCGAACGCGTCCTCTAAAGTTGCACTCACGTGTTCGCGTTTCTAATTGATACCGACCATTTCAATACTTCTGAGGATTGAACATTGCCTGAAGAGGGTGTACAATTAGCGACCGAAAGAGCTTAGCAGACAGTAAGCTTTTGCGGTATAAATCCCCTTCAATCGTCGGTCTCCAGCAGTCATGTCGTCGAGACCCGAACTAAAGGTGCAGTGCTCTTATTCTAATCGTTCTGTACATAAAAGCTCACAACTGTCTAGGTAGATGACGAGATCGGATTTATACGCTTCTTCCGAGACTTACCCGTCAAAGACGAAGAAACCATCCGAATCTTCGACAGGGGCGACTGGTATACCTCGCATGGCGATGATGCAGCCTTTATTGCAAGGACGGTAAGACGCCTTGATACTTGACAATTCTTCAGACCATTAATGAGCTTCAATAGGTCTACAAGACGACCTCTGTCCTCCGTCAACTCGGCAAGACAGACACAGGTCTCCCTTCGGTAACAATGACCATGACCGTCTTCCGCAACTTCCTGAGAGAAGCACTTTTCAAATTGGGAAAGAGAATTGAGATCTGGGAAACCACTGGTCGCATGCAATGGAAAGTCAAGAAGCAAGCATCTCCAGGGAATCTACAGGATGTCGAAGAAGACCTGGGAGGTTATCTCGACACGGCACCTATAATACTTGCTGTCAAAGTATCTGCAAAGGCATCAGAAGCTAGGAATGTTGGGGTTTGCTTTGCGGACGCGAGTGTACGGGAACTTGGAGTTAGCGAATTTCTAGACAACGACCTCTACTCGAATCTTGAATCGCTCTTGATCCAGCTGGGTGTCAGAGAATGCCTGGTTCAGCTTGACAGCCAGAAGAAAGATGTCGAATTAGCTAAGATCCGGGCGATATGCGACAACTGTGGAATTGTCGTTGCGGAGCGCACCACCGGCGACTTCGGAGCTAAAGATATCGAGCAAGATCTAAGCAGACTACTACGCGGCGAGCTTGCTGCTGGAATACTCCCTCAAACAGACTTGAAGCTTGCCATGGGCTCTGCAGCTGCTCTCATCAAATATCTTGGCGTCCTGTCGGACCCATCAAACTTTGGGCAATATCAACTCTACCAGCATGATCTGTCCCAATACATGAAGTTGGATGCATCTGCTCTCAAGGCTCTCAACCTTATGCCTGGACCACGAGATGGCTCGAAGAACATGAGTCTCTATGGCCTTCTGAATCATTGCAAGACGCAAGTGGGAAGCCGACTACTGTCTCAGTGGCTAAAGCAGCCATTGATGAGCATAGGCGAGATCGAAAAACGCCAGCAACTGGTCGAAGCATTTGCGATGGATACTGAATTAAGGCAGAATATCCAAGAGCATTTTCGATCAGTCCCGGATCTTTACAGACTTGCAAAGCGGTTTCAGAGGAAGCTAGCAACTCTAGAGGACGTCATCAGGGCGTACCAAATGGCCATCCGGCTACCTGGATTCATAGATACTTTGGAAGCCGTCATGGATGAGCAATACAAAGATCCTTTAGACGCCGAATACACATCAAAGCTCATTGACTACTCAAATAGCTTGGTCAAATTGCAAGAGATGGTGGAGACAACCGTTGACATTGAGGCATTAGATAGACACGAGTACAAGATCCTGCCCGAGTTCGACGAAAGTTTACGCATCATTGGGAAAAAGCTGGCTAAGCTTGACAAAGAGATGAGGGCTGAACATGCGAATGTCGGCGAGGATCTTGGCCAAGACACGGAGAAAAAGCTCTTCCTCGAGAATCACAGAGTACACGGCTGGATATTCCGCTTGACTCGGAATGAAGCAGGGTGCATACGTAATAAGTCACGATATCAGGAGGCCTCGACTCAGAAGAACGGTGTCTATTTTACTACGAATACTTTGACGAATTTACGGCGTGAGACCCAGCAACTTTCAGAAAATTATGAGCGAACACAAAGCGGCCTGGTCAAAGAGGTAGTGGAAGTTGCAGCGTCGTATTGTCCAATTCTCGAAAAGCTAGCTGGTGTGCTATCCCATCTTGATGTTATCGTCAGCTTTGCCCACGTCTCTGTCCATGCACCAACCAGTTATGTACGTCCGAAGGTTCACCCGAGAGGCGAAGGGAACACGGTACTGAAGGAGGCTCGCCACCCATGTATGGAGATGCAAGACGATATTCAATTTATCACAAATGATGTCTCTTTGATCCGAGGCAGCTCTGAGTTCCTGATCATCACTGGCCCTAACATGGGAGGTAAATCGACTTACATACGCCAAATTGGAGTCATTGCCCTGATGGCGCAAGTGGGCTGCTTTGTACCTTGCTCAGAAGCAGAGCTTACCATATTCGACAGCATCCTTGCCCGTGTTGGTGCTAGTGACTCGCAGCTCAAGGGCGTATCGACATTCATGGCTGAAATGCTTGAAACTGCCAATATCCTCAAATCAGCGACGTCTCAATCCCTGATCATCATCGATGAATTAGGACGGGGCACCAGCACCTATGATGGCTTTGGCCTTGCGTGGGCTATTTCGGAGTATATTGTCAAGGAGATCGGCAGCTTTGCTATGTTCGCCACGCATTTCCACGAGCTGACAGCACTAGTCGATGAGTATCCACAAGTGCAGAATCTGCACGTGGTGGCTCATATTGGTGATACCAGCGAGCGCGATCGAAGGGAAGTCACGCTGCTCTACAAAGTCGAAGATGGTGTCTGCGATCAGAGCTTCGGTATTCACGTCGCTGAGCTTGTCAGGTTTCCAGAAAAGGTCGTCAACATGGCAAAGCGGAAAGCAGACGAGCTGGAAGATTTCTCAATGAAGCACGAGACTTCTACAACCAATCACTCGAAACAGGATGTTGAAGAAGGGAGTGCCCTACTAAAGGAGATGCTTGTGCAGTGGAAAAAGGAAACGGAGGGCAAGGACATGGGTACTGAGGACCAGGTTAGCAAGATGAAGGAGCTGGTAATGGGAAATAAGAAGCTATTGCAGAATCCTTTCTTCCAGTCGGTCAAGGCTTTGTAATACCAATCTACGCATCGCATGGGTTTCAGCGAAGGCGTTGCATGTGCTCGGGGATCGTTCAAAACATTGATATACCAGGACTACTGTGTAAGCCAGCTAGGTTGCTCGGGCTTGATACCAATGCCACTAGGCAATATGCGATTATTCACTCAGCTCGTTGCATGTAAAGGGAAGTCGCGCAGCATGTATGCTCCTAATCCTATTCTTTTACAACTCTCTTGATCTGTGTATAACCTTGTTGTCTGTGTTCTCGTTTCGGCAGCGACACACGATCCGATTCGTATCTCAAGCTACTTGGTTGCAGTTTCCCTGGCTGATCTATAAAATTTATTCGATATGAAGTCGGGCGTACAAATTCAAGCCGTCAATGTCACTCTTTCGCTCCTCTCACTCCTCTCACTCATCAACATTCTACGCATCAACAATCAAATGCACTTTTGCATTTTTTTGCAAGCAAGCAGCACGCTTGAGACCTACATCCCAAAAACCCATCACGGATATCCTGATCAATCAAACCTCGGCGATCTTCTCAAGATCGGTGTTGAGCGGTTGTTTGTGCCACTGCCAACACATTGATTGATCCAGGTAAGTACGAATCATTGAGCAATTTCCTCCATTAATATTTAGCATCACATGTCTAACACTCGCAGCTACTGGTACTCTCTATATCGATATAAATTCTCAGTCATCAACAAACCTCGCGAACTTGACTCAATCGGCATCCAGTCCTCCCAACAACAACAACACCACCATGGATCTCTTAGGAAAGCTCTTCGACGTCCTGCCGCCCTCAATATCCCTACAGTACCGCTGGCAATACACCATTCGGTCCCCAGTACATGGCAACCCAGTGCTGGTGGTCGGTTGGGCAGATCAGCCCGGATTGGTCAGAATCGCCTTGGTGACCCTCCTCTACCTCTAATACACTGGCAGCTCGCTTATATGAACAAGGTCATGGACGTTAAGCCCAGGGATTATAGCCCTTCCGAAATCTTTCATATCGTCCCCACTTCCCCTCCATACCACCCAGGTCCCACGAGGCTGGGCTGGAGCGACCTCAGATTCCTGGATAACCAATACGAACATTTGATAGTCGGGAAGTATGTTCACCTGGGACGAGACTGGATCTTTACTGTCCCGTTGGTATTGTTGAAGGAGTTCCCGTATGAAAATCAGTTGATATTGCAGGGGGAGTCTTTCAGGAAAGTCAGACATTATCTTGAAAGAAATCATGATGGCAGGAGGCTTCCTTCTGCCATTAATTTCCAGCAGCTACCCCAGATCTATCCACAGCCTTGGCCTACGATGAGTCCATTTCAAGACCTGGTGCCGATTGGTAATGCTACTTCTTGGGCGCCCAACTCAGAAAGAGGCGACAACAAGTACGCCGACTTGAGCCCGATGCCAGCCAATCTACAACCATCCATGAGAATCGAGGCCAACGGAATGGTAGGTCCGGAAAGCTCACAGGCGTCCACCCTAATAACCGACTCTCGGAAAAATTCGACCTACACTGAGGTAGAAAGCCTTGCTACGTCAATTCCAATGAGTGCTGAGGAAAGGGACTTTGACGATGGAGACACTGTGCGAGGAAGGGATCTGATATCTTCGTTGATCAACGTACAGGAGAATGGTATGAAACAGCGTCATCATCCAAAAGTTTCAAAGTCCGTGGTTCCGGAGAGTGATGTGGTCAAGCGTCCTAAGAAGATCTGGCGGGCGGAAACGCAACCACCAACGCCACGCAAAGACAGGAAGGAAGTTTCGGAAGGAAAAAGAGGGGCTGCAGGTCAAGAAGCAAGACTACTGCGCCCGTATACGGAGAAAGAATTGAACGAAGACACTAGCCCACAGCCTCACCCTCAGTATCTGGGCTACTTCGTCATGAAACCAGGGCAGGAATGTTTCTTGTCAGAGAAACCAAATGGCTTCGAACGTGTTACACCCACAAAACAAGATATACTGGATCCAGCGTTTCAGAGTCGGGAGAAGCGGGCCATGGTCATGGGAGTGGTGAAGCAGGAACAGAGTTGAATGGTGCATGCGGTCCAGACTCGCCGAAGGATGGTTAGGACGGCTTTTAGGCGTATCACAGCGCCGCGCTTTTGCGCAGACAATGAGTCAGTGCAATGTATGGAGGAGCGGGAGTTATGATTGGACTACTGAGAACCAGTCGATGGATTGAACGGAGGAGCCGAAAGGATGATTGGACTAGGAACTATGATGCATCATTCTTTTAAGTGTAGACTATACATGGCATAGCATGATCCATAGGAAATCACTAGTAAGTGGTGCTTCTAATATATCTTCACCATGAGAGCAAGCACGAGGAGAGGGTCATTGCATGCATTTGATTCTACCAATATCACTGATGACAGTTTCCCAATCCAGCACACTATCCTCTGAATGGTAAGGACAGGCCTTATCAAAGGATCTGTAGAACATCGTATGCCTCCTTCCGTATCAATCAGGCATCCGTGTCAATCATGCTTGCAATTTCTCAACCAATGAGGTAGGAACAAAGCTGAACGGTACATCTTTCTCAGACTCGCCCAAGGATCGATAGGATGATTACAATGGCCTGTATGCGCCTGAGAGCGTTACATGTTCGTGGCAGAAGAATAGTCAATGCATTGGGAACCGGAGCGGGAAAATTGCATTCTCTTCAATGAACGACACCCATCGCATGCCATGTAGTCTAGGACTTGCAAGCATTAATCCCAGTGCAGATGGGAACCATCCTCTTAATAACCTGACCACTCGAGTAGTCGCTTCCAGTCCATTGCTTTCAATCCCTAGGATGCTCGCATTTCTCATCCAACAACGCCTTCATCAGGTATCCATCCCCCTTTCCAAGCACCCTAGGTCCACTGCATAATTCGTTCTGTGAGTTTTGCGGCGCGTGCGTTTACCATGTCTGTATCCCAATCGAAATTCGCCAACCCCCGGCAACCCACGCACTCTATGACGTCCCCTTGCGGCCCCAACGCATTCCCACAGTTGCATTTTAGTGTTCCGATGTTGACTGTCTGGACATCATTTGCCGACACACCTCCCCATCCCATGAAATCCCTCCCGAAATCAAACTCAAGCTCGATCTTTGTCTTGCGCTGCTCCAACTTTTCCATCTTGCAGCTGTAGCAATACCACCGTTTGTTGCAAGAGCACTTGGCAAGATTTCCTTCGTTGGCAGCTCGAGAGACGTTGACTTTTCGAATGCTGCATTCTTGACACAAAGGCCACCAGCGGTATTTTGTGAGTTCGGGGTGGACTTCAGCTATGTGTTGGGCCGCTAGGATGCGGCAGCTTGAGCAAACGCCGTGCGGCATCCCCGTATTTTCATGAGCGCGATGGTTTCTACAAGTTTTGATCAGCTCGGAGTGCCCGATGGGATCTGTCTCCTCCATTGCGAGCAGTGCATCGACTAAAGAGCGACCATTGAAAAGACGCGGCTCTTCGGAGCAGAATGTTGGCTGCTTAGGGATCGGGTTCATAATGTCTGGTATTTGATTTATTTGTAAATTACTGTTGAGGTGTGTAGCTGTCGAGGTGTGTACCTCAGAACTGGGTGAGAAGCCGTGATTATATTGGCAGAGGATACGCCGAAGTATTTCCATGGCGCGCCACTCTTCATCGCACGCCGGTGACCCATCAGCGTTGGCGTTGGGCTTCTAAGCCAAGGTTGATGTTCAGGTCAAGTCGGTGAGACGTACTTCGTGGCTCTTGCACTGGCCTTTAAGCTTAGAAAAGTACTCATGACAGTGGCAGAAGAGCGAAGACCATGTTCCTAACGAATCATATTGCTCCACCATCAACAGTATAATGCTCTTCAGACAAGCTTGTGAGCAAGGTCTTGCGGTCAAGTGCAGTCAAAATCGTGTGCTTTGTGGAATACGAATTTGCTTTCGAACATTGGTTGGTGCTCAAAAGCAATTGCGGTTGGGGGTTTTATGGCTTCGAAATAGACTTGAAAGCATTGAAGTATTGATGGAATGAGCAACACACGAATCCAGCTTACCTCAACAGAAGGAGCCTCAGCCTCGTCGAGTCCTTTGTACATTTATCCCATTTGGCATCTTCACAACGCCATTGCTTGCCGCTGGCGACTGCTCAGTCAACCTGGTCCACACCTCCTGAACACCAGCTCGCTGAGCTGGTAACATGCTGTACTGGAGACTGTATAAACTTTTCCTATGGATTGGTGGTAGGAATTGGCCCGTGACGAGAAGCAGTATGACACCCGGGGAAAGATAATGCTTGCGGATGCGGTGCGCGAGCTGGAAGTATTGATCGAACATGGCCCTCAAAGATAACGGAACCGACTTTGTTCTCGATCAGCCTTTAGAAACCATAGGTGAAGGAGCAACTTACTTTGAGCATTATGTATGAAGTTGGGGGTAAGTCATTCGAATCGCTGAAGTGAGTCAAAACGGAAGGGGTATCTCGAAGCTCAAAACAAATGCCACCCAGAAAGAAGTCAGCTTCATGTATCTGTAATTTCTTGCTTCCATTCCACTAACCAGGAAGACGCCTTGAATCCTTTATGCGAAGCATTAATGCGAAAATGGGGAAGTGATTAAGGCAAGCTAGCGATGTGTCCAGCGCGGCTTTGAGAAATATTATGGCCATCCTTGCCGAGGCGAACGTGAGGTAGAAGACTGCCACCGTTGGCAGCAAGAAGAAAAGTAAGGTGAAGAGAATGGTACCGAGGAGCAGTTGATCAAGGTCATACTCGCATGAATCGATTCGATTTCGTAAGACATTGTGCTTCTTGCCTCTGAAGAGATGGAAGAGCGACATAATAATCGTCAGCTGCCAATGGAAGATCCTTGCTGACGCTGTGTAGAAGCAGTAGATGTGGACAGTCAGCAATGACAAGAGATCCGAGAACATCGATATGGGCATGGTCGCTCCGGCAAAGCTCGAAAAGCCAATGAAATAGATGACGTGAGGTAGCATTGGCTGCAAGCTGCCCACGCATTCTGTGGAGGTCAGCATCCACAAATGCAAGCTTCGAGGCTAGTCCTACCTTTCCAGCAATCAATGACCCATAGAAAGAGATCACCTAGGAAGACTGCTAGCTCGGTATTGAGTTTAAGACCTGCTGGCCAGTCCATGAGCCATTGGATCATGTCTCTGAGACCCTCTACTGTCCAACCACTGAGAATTGTATTGATTTGCCAAGCGACCCAAGTGGCGTTGTCAATGATGTACGATCCCAGGGCAATACCTATTATGACATCGTTCGCCACAAGCCACAAGCTGTTATAGAAGCGAATATAGTCCGGATGTCTGTCGGTGACACTCTCCCAGTCTTTCTTCCTCTTACGAAGAGTTAGGTACTGTATTGGCCAATAGGAAAATTGCTGAAGGCGAATATCCACCTGCTGAGCCGTTGCAGATATGTCTTTCAGAGCCGCGGAGTCTGGACGAGGTCTCCACTCCAGGATTCGCAAGACCACTTCCGCAACGACGCGGTGACAGATCAATCCTAGCACAAAGGCTCTGGTCAGAAGGGGATAGATCCAAACCGTGATGATCTCCCACGCCAACGCAAGGACATAATCCCTGAGCGTAGTGGCGGATTCGACAACTTTCTCACTTACGCTCAGACTCCTCTTTTGTCGCACTCCCAAGAGATATGAGTTTTTTGAAACAAGTGTGGCCAACTCAGAGGAAAAATTGATCTGTGACAATATAGTGGCAAGCAAGATCTCTTTCTGCGAAAGTGTGTGCTTGATCACAGTGTGTAGTGTTAACTTCTCTACTAGTCTTGCTTTGTTAACTCCGTCATCTTCATCATCGAACCCATCACCCTCCAAGGGATTAGAGCCCATGTTGTTGGCCAAAGGCTTGTCTCCCAATATAAGTGGTATCGGATTTAAAGACATATACTGCATTCGATAGGGAGATGGTCGATCGAAAATGATGACCTGAAAACTGATGTTGCAGGCCTTGGGACAGAAGACCGTTGGAAAAGGACTAGTTGGATCAGTGTAGGCCAGAAGGTGGTTTGGATCGAAACCACTTGAGTGAACCGTTGGATTGACTGTGCCGAGTACATGCAGGGAGGTGGCTCCGCATAGTTGGTATATCTGTCGTATGGGATGTGGGCTATCTCGAAAGAGAGTTCCTATTTGAAGGGTGCTCTCTACCTTCCGGGCCTATTTGAGTCAACAGGCGTCTACTTCCTCGAAAGGATAAATACTACCTCGACATCTTGTAGTATTGCTACTACAGAAATGTCTAGCGGGGAATTCCTCCATCCTATTATTGTTCCCTGACTGGTGCTTTTGGGAACATCTGACGGCCAGAATATTCTGAGCAGTCCATTCGCAGCGACCATAATATCATTGTCGACAGTGTCAGAAGGAACCACGACGTCTCAACTGTTCACGAGCGGAGATACCGTCGACCGCAGAACGAGGATGCTTAAATCACAGTCAGGAAATGCTTTTTCGAGTTCTTGAATATGAGATCTACCAGATTCGTCTCACGTGCTGCAAGTCGCTCGATAGGCAAGATGAAGAGGAAAAAGAAGACGGATAGGATGGCAAAACCTTTCGCTGCTCGAGTCTATGCAGGCATCAGTCTTACTGCAGCTGTTTATGGAACGAATGCGCCATTGAAAGGAGGCCTCAGCTTACCACAACGCCGTGATCAGCTGCGAATATCGCGAGCTCATACAGTCTGGTTACAAGATCCCAACGTGCAGTGATGTATCCGGCAATGAAGATGCCAAGAGTGAGTATAGAGAATGGGTGCATTAATCAACTCCTGGAACTAACATACCACCTACAAGGAGGCATACCTGGTAGTCAGGGCTTGTGAAGAAGTCGAAAATGTTGATGTATCTAAGGTTCAATCATATAGAAGCTATGGTCGGCCTTTTGAAGAACAATCTCCGGCTTGGCTGGAACAAACCCGGGATCCTTCCGCACACACCTGCCAAGACCGGACACTAAAGGTTAAAGCCTTTGGCTTTCATTACTCGCACTGCGATTAGATCAGATCAGATCACGAAATACAGTCATTCTAGATAGCTGCTGAGCTAGTTTGCAGGCTGAATTTGACTAGTAGTACATCTCTCATATCATGGGTTATGAGAAAGCCTCAGACTCCACAGGCTCGGTTTCTGCCGGTCTAACGCAAAACCCTTCACAAAACACCAATCCCTCGCTCCCTGGAAATGCTCATGAGAATGATGCGAGGCGTAGATAAAACCAAGTCAATATGAAGCTCTAAGGGCCCGTACCAATGTCGACGCTGAACTTCCATTCATCTATGCAGTGTCAGAGAAATGTACGCAGGCTTCTTAGAGTAACTACATACCGGCCTTGAGCTTCTTTGCTGTGTCATCCAGCAATATAATCCTCCGCTTGTTGCAGTAGGTAGTCTTGTCCATCATATCAACCTTCAGATCTTTCAGTTCAGTGGTCGGCTTTTCAAACATCTCGCTCAGGCTCTCGACTGCCATCTCGAGATCTTTCTGATTGTCCTCAAAGATCTCAGTGAGGTTGTTCCGCTGTAGGTAATATGCAAAGGCGTATGTCCACTTGAGGGTTTGACGACATGTTTGTAGTGCTTGAGATGCAGTATCTAGGAATTGGACCTCGATCCATGATAATCCTGAGGCCGACTGGAGATTCATCATTTTCCTCTCGGTCTTCAAATAGAGGTCTTTGTCAAGCTTGGCCGATTGTTCGTGGTTGGCGTAGCGGTTGTAGTAATGAAGGTAGCGTTCAAGTGATTGCCTCGATTTCGCTTGAGCATCGCGTCCGTCCGCACCCGAACGTTCTTCGAAGCGATTGCAATTATACCAGCTCGTGCCATGCTCGGACCATAGACCCATACACATCCAGCAGAACTCGTACTTGCATTTGCGGCAGGTCATGTGGTTACAGCCACCATTTTTCTCAATCGTCGAAGAGCATTTGGGGCATTCCTTGGTGTTAGCCGAAATCCAATTCGCAGTCTCTGAATCATCTTCGCATTTCTTGAGCCATTGCTTCACAAGCGCGCATGGTGCTGGCTGGTGGTCACTCAAGCTACAGCCAAAGCAGAAGCGGTGTTTGCAGGCACAAGACACAGTAGGCACTATCTTCCTTAGGTCCCGCTTCTTGACACCGCACTCAATTGCATATGAGCAATCTGGGGCTGGACACCACTTCAGATTTTCTTTGTCATCCACGTAGGTGCGTGTCAGGAGAACCTGGTATCTGCGTAGCATTTTTAGTCCTCGCCTTTTCGAAATAATCGACGCACATACCTAGATTTGAGTTCTGCCGCAACAAGCAACTCTAATGACTTTGCGTCCACGATTCGGTTGCAACCACTTGTAGGGCATTGTATTCGTGCGGCTTCCCCTTCATCTTTGATCTTCTGGGCGAGATACTGTCTGTAACAGTCGACACAGTAGCGGTGCCCGCACTTCAAAGCGTAGGTTTCCAGGCCGGGAGTATCCTCACAGCATATCTCACAGGTGAATCCATTGACTACCCTTGTCGTGGGTGCTTGAGCAGACTCTGGGCCAAGTCCTGCTGTCTCGAGCACAGAGTCAGGCTTCTCCATGTAAGCTTCAATCAGTCGCTCCTTGTTCCACCTGAGATGTCTCAAAAGTATCGCGGTGGCCTCTGACGGTTGACCCAATATTGCAGAAACCTCATCGATTTGCTTGTCTTGGTGGGCCTGTATGTCAGCAGGCGAGAAGATCTCGAAGTCCACTTCGTATGCTTTCTTAGAAGGCTTCATGTCTTTGTCTTGCGAGAATCCCACATCTGGCTCATCGTCATCGAATTCTAGTAAAAGAGTCACGTGTCAGCCTTGTCAATGTCAAGTCGTCAAGCACACGGGATAAGGTAATACACACCGTCTCCTAGACTACCATCGTCGCTCTCTTCAACAACTCCAAAATCCTCATCCTGGCTTGATAGTCCACTCATGAACTCATCGTCCGAATCCATGGTGGTTAGTGGCGGCGTGTTGAGGGCGGTGGCAGCGGACTTATTTGCAGAGGCTCCCTTGGTCTTGCTCTGCTTTTGGGCACGGGAAGCCTCCTGGAGGGTCTCGACGGCTTTCCTCTTTCGAGTCTGAGGAGGCGTGGTGGAAATGGGGGTGAAGCTGTGCTGATCTCGCAGATGACGAGACCGCACGAGCTTCAAGGGGTACCCTTAGTCAGGAGGAGCCGCTAGACATAGGCAAAATAAGATGGACTGGAGTTCGTAGCTTCCGCTGCTAACTTTGAACTCGTAGACGCCACAGATGTGTTACTTACATTTCAGGCAACTGAAGGTGAACAGTGGATGGATTCAGCGAGGGCAAGAGCCCGTTAATGCCAAGCCGGATAAACACCGGCAGGTGATTACCCCTATTCCAACAATGATAGGCCGTTTTTCAATTTTTGGAATTTGTGCGCACCCCATCAAATCCAAAATCCAAAAATCACCTATTCAGACTACCCACGTTACAACCACTATCTTAACCTTATCGAAATTTCAGGAAGTATTATTTGGATATACCTTAGTTCTATTATGTTCTTAACTTTTAGATTATCAGAATCTATATTTATTAGTATATATCGGGTTTCGTTACTTTTAGAAGAAATCTCAGGGTAGGTCGGCGAATATAGAATTTTCGCCGATTTTTTACCGACGTTTCGCCGAAAGGCTTCGCATAATAACTACCTTATTTATTCTAATTATTCAAAAACCTGGATTATATCAGCGCTATATATGAATCTTTGTTCCTAGAATTTTAATAATATTTCGATAGGTGGTTATAACGTGGTAGTCTAAATAGGTGATTTTTGGATTTTGGATAAGAGTTGACTAACAAAAGATACCATTCAACCCGTCAATGGTTTAAAAGGATCAGATAACACTGAAAAAGACAATTGTGCGATCATTTGTTCAACGTTGGCTGACAGCCTGTTAACGTCATTTGTCTGCTTCGTTGTATTTTGTATCAAGATGAGAGCTTATACGGCCGGGAGATGCCTGCGTACAGAGACCTGCGTACCTCCACTATGCTCGCATCTTCCATAGTCCCGGGGTTTTAAAGGGTCGGAGTTAGGGGCTTTGAGTCCAGAAAGGTACCACTAGGGATTACAAATCAAAAGAACATTCCATGTTATAAAAATGGGCTTTCTTCCCGTTAATCGTACACGCGAGGAAAATCGCCATTCCTACCCCTAGAAGCATGGAGCCCCTTCCCACCCGCACGCTCGCCGGCGTCGAAGTCCCAGACACACCGCTCATCACAAAAGCTCTGGCTCTTTGCCGCAAACATCTCAACGATATAGCATTCAACCACAGCTTGCGAACTTGGCTATGGGGAACGATAATCGCCTCGAAAACCCCCGAACTCCAAGGCCGCGACAGCGAAGTTCATGCAGTAGCAGCCATCCTCCATGATCTCGGCTGGGATGAGACCCGCGAACTCGTGACCCAGGACAAGCGCTTTGAGGTCGATGGTGCCAACGCAGCACGTGAATTTCTGAGGAAAGAAGCTAATGATTGGGACAAACACCGGTTGCAACTCGTATGGGATGCTATCGCACTTCATACTACGACCAGTATCGCGTACGTGCAATTTTAGTGGTCTTTCTTCCCTATTTGCTGTCCTTAATCAAATTCTCAAGATCCGCTCCTGGGGGAGATCGTGGGTTCTTACCCTAAAACCATTTTACCGAGAGATGTCTTGGTGCTCAGTACCTGTCTGGAATAAGTAATGCTGACTCCAAAATATGCAGGTGGCACAAGGAGCCAGAGGTTGTGGCTACGAGTTACGGCATCAATGCTGACTTCGTCGGGCCGGACCACGCCAAAGGTGGGCATTTGACGTGGGATCAGTGGAAGGCAGCCACCAATGAGTTCCCGAGGCTGGGAATGAAAGAAGGAGTAATGGAGATTTTGTGCAGGTTGTGCCGGACTAAGCCTGAGACGACGTACGATAATTGGTGCAGTCAGTGGGGGGAGAAGTATGTCGAGGGGTACAGTGTCGAGGGCAAGAAGGACATTGATTATTTGGAAAGAATCGATCTCGGGTGAGATGTTTACAGGTCTAATTTATGTCGCTGTGGCATTCTATGCTTCATTCGAAAGGGTAAAATTAAGATGAGGTGTAGCTTAGATCCTATGTTCAGGTTTGTTGTCAGAATAAGTGGCAGCTCTGAGGGCTTTAAAGTCTGAAACGCGCAGCACAATATTCCTCAAGAGCAAATGACTCAACATCAGTCGCTGTTAGCCAATCTTTGATATTGGAATGACCCTGAGTACCCAAATTGCCGCTCAATTCGAGGTTAACTTGCTCTTGAGTCAATGAATCTAATGTTTGAATCTGCCACATAGCCTAGCACCAAGCCTAATATTCATTCTACATTTCTACTTGATATTGACATGTTTCGCAGCTTCCGAATTGACGGACAAACTCAGCAAGTCAGGTCTTGAGTAGTGTCCCACTACATCAATTATCTGCTTTGCAAAGTCGATGGTATTCAGGTCGATGTCCGCGATCAGAAGACCCCCTTCACTAGACGGCAGTGGATCGACTAGTGGTCTGCCATCAGGGCCATACATCATTGCACATCCCCCTCCAGGCGCTTCACAGAATGGGCTATCCGTCAAGTTGTTCTTATCCTTGTTTTCTGCTGTCGGCATCTGAGTACAGACCAATACGGATGTTGCCCCTTCCATGGCCATGAATTGACAAGCACGGGTCTCGGCTTCGTCGCTGAAGTGGTATGGCCAAGGTATATCCATGGGGTGTTTCCAGAAGGGAGGCCAGCCGGCTACATGACTCTCAACGCCCTGAGAGAATTCATAGTAGCGTAGAAGGGGCTGAAGATGTCCTGAAGAATTAAGGCCTCCAACTTTGCCGGAGGGAGTGTCCATCACGCACTTCAATGGACTGCCTGTCCGTCGCCCCAAAGGGATCGTTAGACGTGTGTAGGCTTGATCTTGCGGTGGTGAAGGACGATCTCGCCTGCGGGGTTAATGAAAGACTGAAGAAGCAGACGATGTAAGCTTTGGTAATCCTACTTGCATGACAAACAACGTTTTGTGGCATATCTGAGCAATGTATATGCTTCCTCTGTCACGCTCACTGTATCCTAATCCAACGAATACCCCAGCTGCCTTGACTGTTTTGCGGATCTTGTCCATCTCGGGAGAGTCCTTGACCAGCGAAGCATTGACATACTCGTTGATGAATTGGGCATTGGTGAGGAGGCTATGGTGCCAGATACTTCAAGGATAGCCTGGTATAAAGACTTCAGGAAACCCTAGGACGTTGACGCCTTTTTTGCCAGCATCTTCGATCAATGAGATGACTTTGTCCACGTACTTCTGGAGATCATTCCATCCTGGCTCTGCTTGTACAGCATCTACTTTGACTGGTCGAGACATTGCTGTGGGTATCATTATTTCTTTTACCCGTCAATCAATGGCAGTAAGTCCTATGGGACGATGTAGATGGTGGAGTAGATGGCATGATGAAGTAGAAATCCAATAGCTCCCTTCCCCTCACCCGGTTGGCCAGTCTCCAGATCCATTGCAGATCGCATCAACCTGAAATGGTAAAGCTCAACATCGTAGGGAAACGCGAGCGTGGCGAGTTGAAATGTGGAGGGAGCATTCATAAGGCTGAAGTTCCGAAGTTAGCCCTTAGCGAGTCTTGGCACGCACACCCTAAATTTGCTTGGGATCTTCGACTTCAACCGGCATCGACAACAACATCACGTCTATCGGTCGCAACAATGCCTACTCGACTGACTAAGACCCGCAAGCAGTAAGAGTGTCCAATGCCCTTGCTATCGTCTATATTGGAGCTAACATCGCTCGCTCACAGCCGCGGCCACGTCTCCGCTGGCCACGGACGTGTTGGCAAGCACCGAAAGCATCCTGGTGGACGTGGTATGGCTGGTGGTCAGCACCATCACCGAACAAACCTCGACAAATACCATCCCGGCTACTTTGGGAAGGTTGGCATGAGATACTTCCACAAGCTGCAGAACCAATTCTGGAAGCCCGTCATTAATCTCGACAAGGTGAGCCGGGCCACATCCATCGTTGGATCATTTACGATGGGGGAACGCAGGATACGTATGGGGTACATGATAGGATTTTGAAAGAGGAGGGCGCGAATTGGCACATAGAAGCATGTGGGGCAAGGACTCGGACTACAGATCGTGGGCACTAGACATGAGTAGACAATGCTAACGCATGTTTCTTTCCAGCTCTGGTCCCTGGTACCCCTCGAAAAGCGCGACGAATACCTAGCGAACAACAAAGGCGACACAGCACCCGTCCTCGATCTGTTACCACTAGGCTACTCGAAGGTGTTGGGCAAGGGGCGGATTCCAGAGATACCAATGGTGGTCAGGGCGAGATTCTTCAGCAAAGAGGCAGAGAGGAAGATCAAGGAGGCAGGAGGTGTTGTGGAATTGGTGGCATGATTTAGCTGGAGGATCAAAGTGCTGGTGAATATTACAAGCGTCAACGATGGGCTTGATCTTGAACGTTGAGTGCTACGGCATACTTGCATACAAGAACTACAAGTTTCTCCCACACCTGAACGGTCCTGCGTTCCCAAAATTTTGATTCTTTATATTATTGATACATAAATCGTTCTAGTCGCATCTAGGGTATTATGCAGTACTGACGCCTCCCAGAACAATGCTCCGTCGGCCCCATGTTTCCTCGCTATTACAGTACTTACAGTACATCCATTTCCTCGAGCTCGGTATCGGAGACATCATCCGCCAAGAAGTCACTTGCTAATGCCGCTTTGGCAGATATCCTCTTCTGAGGATTCAGCTCCAAACACATCTCTAGGAACTTCACAGCCTCTCTGACTTCAGGCTCGAGATCCTCGCCATCATCTGGCCTTGTGGCGGATGTTGACCATTGAACGATCTGGGCCAATCCGAAGCCTGACATACCTATCGTGGGCAAAGTGCAGTCGAGAACGGAGCCGTGCAACATCGCACATTGTTTCATCTTTTGCTTCCCAAAGATGGTAGCAATCTCGACCATGGCTTCGATGTCGTCGGCAGAGTTGAAGAACGGGAACCGCTGCGCGAGGATGGTTAGTAGTATGACGCCCACTGACCATATGTCGATCTTGGTTGTTTGGGAGGTGCACTTGAGAAGGACTTCAGGTGCGCGAAATCCTCTCGTCCCTGCTCGATTGGCGCGGCGCGAAGGTCGCTGGTCGTTCTTCGGGTAGCCAGTAGGCGTGGGTTGAGTCGCAGCCCTGCTACCCTGGATCTTGGCTTTCCTGATGGTAGGATGATCTTGGCATAAGCAATGTGAGCAGTCGGTACCCTCGCGCTATTTCAGTCAGCTTCAGGAACTGACAATTTGAGCATTTTCGCTGACCTCCGCCAGACCAAAATCTACAAGCACTCCTCGTTGCCACTCGATATCGTACAAGAAGTTTCTGTGAAAGTCAGCGGCATCCAGCGGACACAGGCTGCGCACTCACGTTGGCTTAATGTCTCGGTGTATGATCCGGTGTTCGTGTACTGAGCTGAGAGCCTCGAACAAAGATCGAAAGTACACCTTGATATCGTAGACGCTCATGCCTCGGTAAAACATCTTGGTTCATCAGTCTTGAACTTGTACGATTGACGGCCAACGTACGCGAAAATCTTGGTGCCGGAAATGTGGCAGGATGGCCACGACCTGGTCCTGATGTCTGAACGCAGTAATCAAGGGACATACAGCCTTACGCCCTCTCAAATCATGCAGCAATTCGAGTTCATTCTGTATCCTCATTGGGCTGCTTGTTACGTAGATCTTCTTTATGGCGACATATCGAGGTGCACGCTGCCGCCGCAGGCTACGGTCGCTTTGTGATGTGAACGACTGAGAAGTAGTATCCTTTCTTCTTTCGGAAGAAGGTGATGTCCATTGGGAAGCTTCTGTAGGCTCCATGTCCCAGTCGTTCTCGTAGTACTCGTAGTGTAGATCCTCGGCTTTGTAGACTGTAGAGAAGGTGCCTAAATATTGCATTCAGCCCATTGACCCGCAACGTACTGTTCGCTACGCTTTACCTTCACCAACGCGATCAATCATTCGGAACTTCATTCCTCTTTCTCGAAAAGCCTCCTCCAGCTTGGTCATCTCGTCTAGGGTTGACTGATCGACTTCCAATGCCTCTTCTGGGCCCCCTTCCGAGCATTGGGAGCCTTCTGACATGTCCTCGCCACCTTGCTCAACGTCTACCTCGTATCTTGATCCAGGGCTCAGTCCCAGCTTTTCACTAAGGGTAGTTGCAGGCGCAAGGTCTGTACCTGTAAGGAACGGGTTCCTCTCTGCAATCGGCTCTGCGGGCAATGCCATTGCTTCGTTTGGCTTCACGAGGCACGAGCGCCTTTTCCTGGTCACGAGATGACCTGTAACGGTAGCACCATTGTAAGTAGCAAGCAGACGTCTTGGACAGGCATTATTGACAGAGATATCCCTGTCAAAGTGCAAGGTCTGAGGAACAGGACTTTAGGCGCGGCGCGGAACGCGTCTAAGTAAACAATGGCCCGTGCGCTGTAAACATCGATTTTGCGATCACTTGGACACGACCTATATTACAGAAACAGGCGTTAGAGAGCCAGCGCTGTTTCTACGACGTCTTCGCCAATATGGGAGACCAAGTAGATTTCGACATCAACAATGCGCTCAAGTACCTTCTCAACGACCCCGCTACAATAGCAACCCCCGAGGCAGATGGAGCTCTACAGGACTGCGAAAGCGATCCGGACTCACTGACCAGTGAAATGGTGAACGGCATACTAAATCCAATCGTGGACTCTATAGCAGAGAACCCCGACTCTCTGACAAGGAGCTCTACATTTGATTCATTACAATTCCTACTCAAGTGTGCCCCCATTTTTCTTGCTTCCCAGCATACCTTCCCTAGCGAACCAGACTCTGAACTTTTCAAACTTTCCAGATCGGCTTCCCAGCTGCCTACTCACTCTCTAAGCAAGATCTTCGATCTTATTGTCTCAGGCCTCTCCTCAGAGGCGGATGCTGTTCACAATGAGCTTGAAACGGACGAACAGGACACCTTCAAACATCAAAAGCAACTATTAGAAATGTATGCATTCTTGCTGCAGTGGTCAATATCTGCCGTGGAGGTGAAGGCTGCAGAAAAACCAAGTGGGGCTCCTGCGAGAGGTCGAGGCACTGGCAAGGGAGCGAAAGCAAAAGGAACTGCAAAAGACGGCACATGGGACTCTTCAGCACAATTACAGGCGGCTCTGGATACGATGTGCAAGGTACTGAAGCTGAAGCTCGGCAAGATCTTTGTGACGACCTCAGAAAGAGATACATTCGTTGGTCTATTCACACGGCCCGTATACCTGATTCTGGAAAGCGAACAACGGATAAAGAGCACGGCTTTGCGGATGCACGCTTTCAAAGTGCTTTGCATAGCGGTAAAGCATCATGGACATGCTTTTGGTGATACCAAGTCCGTAAGAAGCTCGAATGTCTTCGCTGATGATTTCTACAGGAGCGCAAACTTCGATAATCCAAAATCTTTCGTACTTCGAGCACCTTGCAGAACCAATGGGCGAATTTCTGCACATTCTGTCCGAGCAATACGATTACCCTCAATTGACTGATGAGGTTTTGAGGTAAACATAGCTCGAATATTTGAATCAATTGCGAGAAATTGATCAATCGCTGTAGGGACTTGAGCAATAAAGAGTTCAACAACAACGATACGAGAGGTCCGAAATCTGTCTCAGCATTTATCATCAAGTTGTCTGAGCTCGCTCCACGCCTAGTCATCAAACAAATGACGTTACTTATCAAGCAATTGGACAGCGAAGTAAGCCTAATCACGGTCCCCTTAAAACAATGATGCTGATTATGCTAGGCTTATACCCTTCGGTGTGCTGTGATTGAGGTCTGCGGCAACTTAATAGCAGATCTTAGCAAGCAGGAGGAGCGAAATGAGAATTCGAAAACGCAGATCAATGGCTTCTTTGACATCTTGGAAGAGCGATTCTTGGATGCGAATCCGTACTGCCGTTGCAGGAACATTCAGGTGTACATGAAGTTGTGTGATCTGGAACAGAAGTTCCCGAAGCGCCGTCAAGCAGCTGCAGAGCTTGCTGCTCGAAGTCTCGAAGACAAAAGCAGCAACGTCAGAAGAAATGCGATCAAGCTGCTTGGCAAACTTGTGTCGACTCATCCCTTCAGCGTCATGCATGGAGGGCAGCTATCATACAAGGAATGGGACGAGCGGCTTCAAGCAGTAGAAGCACAGCTTCAATCCCTGAAGCCTCCAGCTGACTCCCCTGGACTTGGCGAAAAGCACCGTCAAGCTGAAGCAACTGTAGACAGTGCCCTGCTCGATGATGCGACAACGCTGGAGAGCCCGTCGGATGATGCGGCCCCAATGACTGAGAAAGAAAGGGAGGCGGCAATCAAGAAAGCCGCCGAGGAGGCTACTACATCCGAGCTGATGACCAGACTTCAATTGACTAGGAAGTACTATACTGAAGCCATCCGCTTCATTGAGGTTCTTCACGCTGGAACGCCCATTGTATGCCAGCTGCTATCATCAAAGAACAAAAGCGAAGTTATCGAGGCTATGGACTTCTTTGTGGTCATCGATGCGTACAAGATCGAGGCCGCGAGGACTGGTATTCGCCGGATGCTGCGCTTGATCTGGACCAAAGGCAACAGTGATGAAGGCAAAGGCGTGCAGACGCATCTCATTGACTGCTACCGAGGCCTTTTCTTTAGCGCTCCTGATTCCTTCAACGAGAATGACGCGGCCAATTATGTTGCTCGAAACATGATCAGTCTTACATTCGGCGCCACTCCCGCAGAATTGACGTCGTTAGAGCAACTACTCAACACGATGGTGAAAGCCGACCACGTATCAGATCTAGTCGTGACCAAGCTGTGGCAGGTGTATGGTGTTCAGAAGCAGGAGGTCTCGAAGAACCAGAGACGTGGGGCAATCATAGTACTGGGCATGCTGGCTACGGCAGATCCTGAGATCGTTGTCAAAGAGATGGGGACCATGCTCCGGATTGGATTGGGACCACTAGGACGCTCTGATCTGGCCTTAGCAAAGTACACTTGTCTCGCTCTCCGTCGTATGAATCCGACCAAACGCCAAGGTAAGTATGATTCAGCTGCCCCAGCGAAATTGTCCAACGATCATGCTATCCTCACAAAGCTAGCTGCAATGGTTGAGGTTGTCTCTGACAGCAAAGAATGGTACGTCCCGAAATGTCTTTCCAACGCTCGAATTGCTAATGACAGAACAGCTTCGGTGTCGCTGAGCAAGCTATCGGCGCCATCTTTGCATTATCAAAATACCCTGACATGCTCTGCTCGGAAATACTTCGTCGGAAGACGAGGTACGTATTTCAGCCACGAAACACACCAGCCTTAGAGCCCATGGAAGGAGTCGAAGGCGAGACTGGGCTACCATCTCCGCCACCTGAAGAGCCTGAGAGGGTACAAAAATCATCTTTGGCTCTCTCACAGTTGCTTTTTATCGTTGGCCACATGGCTATCAAGCAGATCGTCCACCTGGAGCTTTGCGAGCTTGACTTCAAGCGCAGGAAAGCAGAAAAGGAGAAGACGAAGAGTGCCAACGCCGCTCCAGTCAAGTCAGGGGCGGTCGATCAGGACGAACTGGACTTGATTGGTGGTACCACAGAGGATGATTTCACAGAAGCCATGACACACATTCGAGAGCGAGAGCTGCTCTATGGCGAGAACTCGCTTCTTTCGAACTTTGGTCCTCTGGTGACAGAGATCTGTTCAAACAACACAGCCTACCAGGATGAAGACCTTCAAGCCGCAGCGACCCTTTGTATGGCCAAGCTGATGTGCGTGTCGTCGGAATACTGCGAGAAGAACCTGCCTCTTCTCATTACCATCCTCGAGAGGTCGCAGAACGCTGTCACCCGAAGCAACGTTGTCATTGCGCTGGGCGACATGGCAGTTTGCTTCAACCATCTCATTGACGAGAATACAGATTTCCTCTACAGGAGATTGAGCGATAAGGATGCCTCGGTCAAGCGAACCTGTCTCATGACACTGACGTTCCTCATCTTAGCTGGCCAGGTCAAGGTCAAGGGTCAGTTGGGTGAGATGGCGAAGTGTTTGGAAGACTCAGACAAGCGTATAGCGGATCTGTCACGGATGTTTTTCACAGAGCTAGCGACGAAGGACAATGCGGTGTATAACCATTTCATCGACATGTTCTCACTTCTAAGCGCAGAGAAGGATCTCGAAGAGAATGCACTAAAGAGGATTATCAAGTTCTTGTCCTCTTTCATTGAGAAGGTAAGCATCTCCAAGCCGGAGTATCCTTTTCTCGCTCGCTCGCTAACCTCTTCTCAGGACAAGCATGCCAAGCAACTGGCAGACAAACTTGCAGCTAGACTTGCTCGCTGTGAGAGCGAGCGACAATGGAACGATGTCGCATACGCGCTCTCTTTGCTCCAGCACAAGAATGAAGAGATCCAGAAGACTGTCAGCGGAGGCTTCCGACTTGTCCAAGTGGCAGCTTAATGATTTTTCACGCCTGTTCATGCTCGAGGGGTTCACTGCTAAAGGATTGGCTGTTTGAACTGTGGAGTTGGCTGTCAAAATGTATATGTAGAGATACCCTGTTTCATCCTGATGGTGGCCGAGGAGGTAAGTTTGGATTGTCTTCGTACTCATCGCCGTATGCTGGCGTATGTTCCTTCAAGAGAAGCATGAATCTGAATGCAGAATTACCGTTCAGATAGTATCGATGAAGTCGCTTGCTCCTAAGAAACCCAAGCCGTTCGTACAGCTTCATGGCTGCTTTATTCGTGACCTCTGTTTCAAGAACGATCTATTGTTCATTTAACAAAGATAAGTCCGCAAATTTGGGTAACTCACTTCTTCGGCATCTTGTTCAATCATACGGTCTAAAGCCATGCGAACAAGCTTTGTGGCAACGCCCTTTCCACGAAACTCCTCTTTGACGGCTAGCATAGCAATGTAGCCTCGAAGTGGGCCTCCTCTATGGGGTTCTAATTTCGAGATTACTACACCGATAAGATAGTCGTTCTCGTCCAACGCCTATAGTAATGGTCAATAATGTATTTCGAAGGGCCGAGAGTCTCTCTCACCATAAAGCATAGATCCCCCCATTGATAAAGAAAATATCTGTATACATAGATACTGTAGGGTTCCGAAAGATCTTTCGATATCAGCTGCCGGATAGCTGAGAGATATGTCGTTTCCTTGTCGCTGTTGTACTGTATATACCTCAGCTCTGTCGGAGCAGAGGATACCTCTTCGCTCATTTCATATGTTGTTTGACAAGATCTGGTAGCTAGAGCCGTTCAATGTTGAAAATTGGTTGAAATCCAGTACCCAAGGAATCCCTCACGAGGCTAATCCTCTAGAAGGGGTCACCCTCTAACCGTCCAAACTCCCTAACCGTTGTCGGCAATACATATAGATTCATAGGGACGAGTTTCTGCCTCATCGGTCGCTTGGCGCCGTGGTAATTAGCACCGCCCTAGTTCCCAGGCCAACACCGTCTACTGTTAGGGCTGCAGCCCGTGGACCCCCGAAATGGCGCTCTTGAACCGGGATCTTCCGGCGACGGGTCTTGTCGCCTAGACGGCGCGCTCTAGGGCGATGTTTCGGAGTCTACAGGCTTCAGCCCTACGAGTGGACGGTTAGGGGGTGACCCCTCAGAAAACGAAATGACGACGCGCATGGGAATGTTTATCTACCTTTTCTCTCCTCAACAGAGGCGGATCAAATCCATCATAATGTCCTCGCTAAGGCGTCGCATCTTGGGTCCCTTGGGCGACTCTATTCCAGAATCTACGGAAGCCTCTCGCGATCCATCGCCAGCCAAGGGGGAGGCAGTAACATTAATCCCGGCCGCGCAGCTCAAGAAGCTGAAGAGTAAGAAAAGTAAGAGTCGGTCCGGCTTGATTTTCGGTCTCGGAGGCCTATTTGGGCTTGTCGTCGCGGCATTCTTTGCGAATCAGCATGCTGTGATCAATCTGGAGGGTCTGGTTGATTTCAACCTGGACTCATTAATGGATGTGATACCGGCCGGGATAGTAAAGGATGCGAAGGATATCACGGTACATACCCCCAATGTTCGTGGCTGGGAAGGGGCGCAACAGCTGAAGATGCTGATGCAGATGGTGAGCATAGCGACATGAGCGCGAAGCTGTCAACTACGATTCCTTCTCTGTGGGACTACATCTACAGTCGCAAGGCGTGAAAGCGGTACATCCGGTCATTATGATTCCGGGGGTCATATCTACAGGCTTGGAAAGTTGGGGAACGGAAGAGGCGTCGAGACAATATTTTAGGAAGAGGCTTTGGGGAAGTTGGAGCATGATGAGGGCGCTGGTGGTGGACAAGAAGAGCTGGAAGAGGCATATCATGCTGGACAAGCTCACCGGACTGGATCCGCCAGGGGTGAAATTGAGGGCAGCGCAGGGTTTCGATGCGGCTGATTTGTGAGGCCCTCAGACAGCTACGGCTGGGGAGCAGGAGCACTGACCGCCGCGCAGCTTCATCACTGGCTATTGGATCTGGAGTAAGATTCTGGAGAACCTCGCGACTTTGGGCTATGACCCTACGAATGCCTTCACAGCGGCATATGACTGGAGGTTATCATGCCAAAGCCTCGAGAAACGGGATCATTATTTCACACGATTGAGATCTCATATCGAAACAGCGCTGATGACTAGTGACGAGAAGGTGGTTTTGATCTCTCACAGTATGGGCTCACAGGTTCTCTTCTATTTCTTCCACTGGGTAGAGGCTTCTGGAAATGGCGGTCCGGGTTGGGTCGAGAAATACGTGGACTCCTGGATCAATGTTAGCGGCTCTATGCTGGGCGCTTTGAAGGGCTTGCCAGCTGTGCTTTCTGGTGAGATGAAAGACACCGCGCAGCTCAACGCTTTCGCCGTCTATGGACTGGAGAAGTTCCTCGGCAAGGACGAGCGTTGTGAAATCTTCAGGACTATGCCTGGCGTATCCAGTATGCTACCCAAAGGAGGAGACGCTGTCTGGGGCAATAGAACTTGGGCGCCTGACGATCTGCCTCGTCAGAATGTCAGTTTTGGAACTTTCATCAACTTCAAGGAAAGTAACTCAACGCAATCGCCAAGAAATCTGACGGTCGAGGAAAGTATCTCTTATTTGCTGGAGCACAGCGATACTTGGTATAAAGATCAGGTCCTTGACAACTATTCACACGGTGTTGCACTCACATCGGAGGAAGTTGAGGACAACGAGCGTGATCACCGCAAATGGATGAATCCACTCGAGACGCGCCTACCGATGGCTCCTAGTCTGAAAATCTATTGTTTTTATGGTGTTGGTAAATCCACCGAGAGGAGCTACTTCTACCGCGAAGAACAGGACCCACTCTCAAGTCTAAATGTTACCATTGATACCTCCCTAACGATGGCAACGATTGACCATGGTGTTGTCCCCGGCGAGGGTGATGGCACGGTGCCTCTATTGAGTAATGGTTATATGTGTGCGAAAGGTTGGCACATCAGACGGTTCAACCCTGTTGATGTGCAGGTTAAGGTTTACGAGATGCCTCACGAACCTGATAGGTACTCTCCTCGTGGTGGGCCAAATACTGGTATGTCACACTCACTATCGCTTCTCCTTCTCTCAGCTAACAGTATTAGGTGACCATGTCGACATTCTGGGTAGGTCGTCATTGAACGACCTGATCTTGAGAGTTGTGGGCGGAAAGGGGGACCAAATCGAGGAGAACTATGTTTCCAATATAAGGGAATACTCGGAGCAGGTGAAGATCTACGAAGAGGACAAACCCAGGGGCAAGTCGAAACACAAATGATCATGGGACTTGAAGAGCATTTTGCGGCGTTGATTGGTAACGGATGGGCAGGAATAAAATGATACCACAGGAATAGAGCGTGAGCGAACAGTTCACGCAAACGCAATCCATATTATATAATACCAGGCAAGCAAGCAGGAGCTTAAATCTTTTCCAAGAAGCGTCAAAGCACTCTTGCAAACCCGAGGATTGTAACAAGAGGTTTCTAGGCGGCGATAGGCGGCTTCGTGCCTAAAAGCCGACCCAACAAGTTGGTATTTAGCCTGCAACAGAGCCCCTGGAGATTTTCGTGTAGCGTGCTCCAGGGCCATTCTCTGGATCGACTTAGGCGCCCGGCCCCTATTTAAGCTTCTTTTGGTGTTTCCCTACTTACCTTAATATGTTGTACGAGTGCCCTCGTGATCACTGCTCATACTTCTCCAAACATTTTACAAGTGTATCGCTTCCACACATTGATTACTGACCTTGAACATAGCTAGAACTCTCCTTTTCTCATTCACTACGAGTATCTGCATGACCCTTGAGCCGTCCTCGACCTCGCCCAGCTCTTTGACAAGCTAGACAACGCTCTCCACCTGAATCAACAAGCCATTTCGATGACGGCCCGTGCCCTCTGCAAGAGGGAAAATTTGCAGCTTCCTGCACACTTGTTCACAGTATCTTCGTGACCATCTACGACCTCCAAAGGTCAAAATGAACGGTGCTGAGGATTCAAACGGCCCTAGGATTGGCAAGCCCGAACTACACAAGCAAATACTGCAGGCCTTGGGGATAGTACACAATCCCAGATCATCCAATGCCCTTCGGCAAGACGCATCACGATACCTCGAAGAACTCAGGTCCAACGAGGATGCACCGTACGAAGGCTATAAACTTGCATCGGCCAGGGAACAACCAACCATCGTTCGCCATTACGGTCTTTCGTTACTTGACTATGCTATACGCCATCGGTGGGTAGATTACACCCCCGAGCAGGCTGAGGCATTACGTGACTGGATTGCGACCCTCGCGAACACTTCTACGAACGAAGATCCAGCCTATATCATCAATAAGGTTGCCGAGATATGGGTCGAAATAGCCAAGAGAAGCTGGGGGCTTGAGTGGATGAATATGGACGAGCAGCTTTTCGCTTTATGGAACGGTTCCGTGACTCAAAAGATTTTGGTACTAACAATTCTGGAAATTTTGTCCGAAGAAATCTTTGGGAACGACGATACGACTGCGGCTCTTAGAGGCAGTGACCTCAACAGGGCTTGCGTAGAAATCTTTACACCCGCAGATGTCTTGAAAGATTATTTCCCGACCAGAGACACTACCGTAAACACTAGATATGGTAATGAGGGATGGCTGTCTCGCATGGCAGAATTACTTGGCTGGTGTATTGCTGATGGTCAAGTGAGTGAGGAGAGGCAAACATGTGCTGTCAAAACCCTCGTAACTTTCAAATCCGTCATAAGCTGGGTGGTTCCTAAATCTTTGGTCACCACCCACTCTGTCAACCGGATCTGCGCCTGCTTGGCGGTTCCAAACATGGCCATCCAATTGGTGCGTATGTCACTCGAAGCTCTGAGGTACTGAAAACCCTACTGACAAGAGGGTTTAGGCTGCTGTTGACTCATTGTACTCATTGTATAATCGGACGAGGTTTTCCGAGGATGATTTCAGGGACTTAGTAGGCCCCATGTTTCAAGACGAGACACTCAACCTGCTCAAACAGCTCTACCAATGGCTAATCGTTGACCCGTCGAAAATTGACGAAACTAGGTATCTTCTCTTGAAGAAATTTTCCGAGGTAGATTCTAAACCCGAAACATGCGCATGGGCAGGCTAACAACAGACCAGATGATTTTCAACATTGGCAGACTTCTGGAAGAGAGGCCGTCTTTTATCCCTGATGGGAGCAACCTCGTAGGCTTCTTCGATCTCCTCCTCAACATAATGAAAAGCGATAGTCTCCACGTCTCCATTCCAGCCCTACACTTATGGGTGAAAGTTTTGAGCTCTGAACAAGTTGGAAACTCTCCTGCCATCATGACTCTCGTTGGTGAATTACTCGATACCTGCAGTCATCGCCTTGTCCGGTTCGAGGCCCTACCAGAAGACTCGAGCAATTCAAGCATCATGTTTCTAAATGAAGATGTCGATACAATGCCAGAGAGACATGCTTTCCTTGGTAACTATGCAAGATTTTGCAACCAAATAGTGGAGCTTGTTGTCCAGAAGCAACCTATAGACGCTCTTTACCACATTCTCGAACAAGCCGATCAGGTTCTTGACCATGTGTATGATGCAGAGCCAGCTTTTCAACCCTCGACATATACCAAGACCTCCGTTCCTCTCTTACGGATCGATGCACAATTCACTGTGATCGAAGCTGCTTTGAAAGGCTGCCTGAAGTGGCTGACTTCTTCCGCCAATCCTACTATTGAGGATGAGCATGAAGTCATGACATCGAATCTTCAGGGGTGGTGTGACAGGCTGCTCGGCTTGATTTTTGAGGATCCGTCAATAAAACAGCGCGTCATACAACTGGTTGTTGGATTTGCTATAGGGCCATTGAAGCGCAATGCACGATTTGCGTTCAAGGTGTTCGACTTTATCCTGGATATCCGATGTCCTACCTTTCCGGGGTGCGAGGCATACAATGATGCTGTCAAGGATCTGCAAGCGTTCTCTCTTCATCAATTACAGCGTCTTGCCATGCGATTTCCCGACCATCTGATAACGATATTCGATGAAGTAGAGAGGAAGGTCATGTCAGTCAGCCAAACAGTGGCTGCAGACGAGCAGACGCGCGCTAGATACTCTTCAGTGCTGTTCATTATAATGCACCGAGCAACCAGCGTGGATTCTCAACCGCGAGAAGTGCGACTGGAGCAGTTCCTCCAGCCCTTGATGACTCAATGGCAGAATTTTAGCCTTGGCCAGTCGTTATCATCCTTCAATAGCTTCAGCAAATTGCTTGGGCTTGAGACCCTTCAGCAGTATCTGTCAAGTCGAGCAGTACACAAGATACCCGACTGGTCAGCGCAACCGCTTGATGATGAGGGGAAAGCTCTTCAGCGGCACATGCAAAGTGCCCTTGACGCATTACCCATGCGTGCTACGAAAACAATATTGAGCGTCAGCGTTGAGAGGCTGGAAGAAAATTCGCAGCCTTTCGACATGGCATGCCGGCTTTGGCATAAGAAGCTACCTTTGATCTTACCTAATCTTCTTCAATTCATCAGTCAGTCCCAAGCCTTCCACGAGCCCTCCAATTGGACAGGCCTTCCTCCCGAAATGCGAGATATTGTTCAAAGGATACTTACAGACCGCTTTTGGCAAGTTGGTATCTCACAAGGCAGTCGAGACGATTTCTACGCAAGGGTCGGAGACACTAGGACGACTATGGAGGGGTTTGCTTCCTCCATCCGAGCTACGGTTCGGACGGTTCGTGAGACAGGCTACCGGCTACTGTACTACATGAGCCTTCTTGGAGAGCATTTCTACAGCTTCGAGCAATTACCGGAACCTCTCTCACGTGCGTTATTCACCGACGCCTGCGCGCTGTCTCCACACCAGATGGCGATGTTGGTTGAGTCAATACGGCCAGTCATTGAGCACTGTCCTGAGGCGTGTCGAAAACATTTCCTGCCCCCTATTCTCTCCGCATTATTTGAACAGCTTGATCGTAAAGCGAGCACCGAGTGGGAAAGGATCGAAGAAAGGAACAAATCGTCCTCAGAAGACGACGATTTAACGAACGAGATGAAAGATGAAAGCATTCTACGGCAGCTGACAATGGCTTCTGTGATGTTGGTGGTCGCACTTCTGGAGCCCCCGAGACCTAGTATGTTTTGCGATATCCTTCGATTTGATAAACAGCTGACGTGGTGCACTAATAGTCCCTCCACCAGCCCCCGAAGTACCAACGAATAACCTCAATGGTGACTCCCCAACCACAGCCATCGATACCACAAGGTCTTTCATACTCCAAACTCCCGAAATATTAAAGCCACTCATCCTGTTCTGCACTCATGCACTGCGCATGCGAGACACTCGATCGTGTTCGCCAATCGCCAAAGTTCTTCGGTCATTGGTTCCCGAATTCACAGGCGAGGGACCCGTCGAAAAAGATGTTCGAGAATTCATGGCCACCGAAGTACTCAAAGCATGCATCACCTCATTGCATGACCCGTACTTTGCAGATCTACAGAAGGACTTTGCGCAGCTCGTTGCGAGCATCCTCATCAGCTACACTCCGCGAACAGAGACGCCAAAGCAAATACTACTCTCGCTGCCTGGTTTGGCCCCAGATAAGTTGGATCGGTCTATTCGCTACCTGTTCAAGGCGCAACACGACAGTCGGAAGCAGAGAGCCATCGTTTTGGATCTTCTGGAGGGCTTCAGGGGCGTGGCTATACATGAGCAAGGAAATCTTCCAAAGCCGGATCCGAAGAAGATAAGATCAGCTATGCAGGAGAAGTACATGACGGTTGAGGTGCAAGCAAATGGACCAAGGGAGAAGAGCCCCGATCTTAGCGGCATTGCGGGCATGTTTGGATGACGAGGCAAGGGGAGCACTCTTTCATGAGCGAGGCGTATGCATTTTGCCTTGCTTCTTTTCGGCTTGTCATCTTGCATGCATTTGAGCGTTGGTGTTGATGGTAGCGAGGCTTGCTTTGATCGTGGGAAGCCTTGATTTAATTCTATGTACAATACCAAACAGTCCACGCCATAATTCCATACAGATCCGACATGGATGTTTCTTATTTCGTCACATTCTGCGGCGAAATCGAGTATGTTGGCCGCACAAATCTGTCAGTTGAAACCAGTCAGCAAGCTCGTTCTAGATCTCTATCAAGTCTGATGACCGTAGCCCAATCTTTGACTCCCCATCACGAAATCCAAGCAACGTTCCAAGTGCTGAACGTTCTTGGCTCTCCGAACAAAATTGCGAACTGACCTGTCTGTATGATAAACCCTCGTCTCCCCACCCATCAATTCCCTCTCCCTCGCCTTATCCGCCCATTGCCTCCGTACCAGATCTCGGTCCTCCTCCGCTTGCAGCATTGGTATCAGATGTATCCGCGACCACATTTTCTCTCTCGCAAGTTCACTGTAACCACAATTCCGTCAGCCTCGTTCCAACGGTTGATCATGCAGCCGCTGTCGGGCCAATGGCTCCAATTACGCAAGCCAGAACCCCATTGCCCATTCTACGATGGGCCCGGGCAACCATGGAGGCTTCAACGAGTGGCACGATTTGGGACCTACTTCTTCTCTCTTATCCCTTGGCCCACCCTGTAAAAACCGTAGCCGCATATGACGGTCATGGCAGCGAGGTAGTAGGAAGGGCGGAAACCGCGGGCGGGGAGGTTGCGCTGCGTATTGGAATCTCCATTAACTGGATTTCCTTATATAGAGCTGTATTAGGGTGGTGGGCTTGGGCGTACCTTATACTGCACGGGCTCGTAGCCGCCGGTTGGCGGGAGGTCTTGAGCCATAGCTGTTGTGGTGGAAGAGTGAGGTCGTAGGAAGTGGTATCATTGCATTTGCGCTAGGCGGTTTCGGGAAAGCTGGTGTTGAAATACCCATATAAGTTCGTTAACACACTTCACTCACGAGGACTACCTATCAGAGATGACAGACAGGCACGATAGTGTACCGGTAGAACGTATTGGGCCATAGATTCGGCAAGAATTATCGTGAAGAATCTCGTCATCTACATTGTCCAACGCCATTATTGGAGGTAACCGGTAGGGTACCTGAGCAAGACTGACCGAAGCCTCGGATAGTTCTACTGCCGCCTTCTTCCAAGATTCTCCTTGCGGAAGATCATCAGGGCTCGCCAAATATATGAGCTGGAATTCTGTTCTACACACACTGCGTTGGATTTGGGCCTAGTGGCTCTTGGCAAGGGGGTCAAATAGTCTCAACTCCATAGACCTTCCTAAACAACAACAACATCCATTATGAATCTCAACGGGTTATGAGCCCGGGTTAGTGCTTGTTTACGCACCCTATTATTGTTGTTCCGTTCGTAACTACGTTAACGTTATAGTTTAGATAACGCCTGCGCCAGAATAGCAAACTCAGGCAAATCGGCGAACGTCGTCTCACTACATATCACACCCCTTACCGAAAACAACTTCAGCGATTGGCTTATCGATATACGCGCACACCTACGTAGCAGGAAGCTATGGAAGTACACGCAGGAGCCAGTACCGGATAAGGATGAGGGGGAGACGGCTACAGCTACAAAGAAGAGGAAGGATTGGCAGGAAAAAGCTGAGGAAGCAGCTAATACCATAACTCCTACGATTAGCCCGGCTATCAAGAAAAAGCTAAAGGAGGCTAAATTTAACGACGGATATTCGATACTTCAGCGTCTATCAACCCTACTACAACCGGCCGGCGACGCTCAGTTTATGCGTCTCACAAAGGAATACTACACGCTCGATATTAAAAAGTTTAAATCAATAACAGAATTCCTAGACCATGTTAAAGTCCTAGAAGAACGGATCGACGCCACGAAAGTCAAGCTTAACGACGATAAACGTACCCTACTCTGTCTCATCATGGCGCTGTCGGAGGATCAGGACTACCGGTCTCTCGTACAGCTATAGTCAATATCCGGGAATGATATAACAGCGGTAAAAGCAAAGGATATGCTCCTAGAAGAGGAGCGTAGGCAAAAGAGTGAAGACGATAAAGACGTTCGAGCTTTGGCGCTTAAGGACAAAGGCCAGGCTAACTCAGGGGAGGTATATGGGACGTGTGGTAAAGGGCACCGCACCGACCGCTGCTAGGAAAATCACCCTAAGCTAGCCCCGGAATGGCTACAGAACAAATGGACTAAGGACGGTACACACGGTTTCGGTGACAAGGCTATGATTACTAGGGTCAAGAAAGTACTCTAAGAATAAGAATTGGCTGGGGAAAACAACTGGTATTTGGGCTAGGATAGCTCGGTAGGGCCAGAATGGCTCTGGAATGGCAATTGGCTGGTGAAAACAGCTGGTTTTGGGCTAGGATAGCTCGGTAGGGCCAGAATGGCTCTGGAATGGCAATTG